>Ga0209414_1000623_pt1 | contig 17139 bp, 18 predicted proteins | sample LakVidmifraction_4_FD_181154 | JGI IMG/M metagenome (GOLD analysis project Ga0209414, IMG submission 181154) | Hypersaline microbial communities from Lake Vida, Antarctica - Brine Hole Two &gt;0.2 micron (SPAdes) (version 2) | ecosystem: Environmental > Aquatic > Non-marine Saline and Alkaline >... | reverse complement strand
TTTGGCCTTTTGATCCCCCTCGCTTGCCTCCTTGTTTGCTTTCCATTGTGCGCGTAGGTTTTTGAAATAATCCTTTTTTTCTTCTTGTGTGTGTTTCATGTGTTTATTATTTATTATTATATTAATGCCCGACCTTTATGTTATAAGTATATACTATAGACTTATATAAGTCTAGTTGACTTATATAAGTCTTTATGTTGTATTGGTGGCGCGGTGGCAGAGCGAAATAGTCGTGCCACGAGTCGTGCCACTTTTTTAAACCCTTTAGATATAAGGTAAAAGGGTTAAAAGTGGCGTGGTGGCACTCTTTTTATATATAAAGTAGTTTATATATATATATATAATAATAAGAGAGAGAATAAGATTTTTTAATTTGAGAAACTTTTTTTTGCTGTTTTTCGTGCCACTTGCCACTTTTGGCAGAATACCCTTATATTTACTGGTGAAATGGGGTGGCACGACTCGTGGCACGACTAATTGACTCGTGCCACTTGCCACTTATAGAATTCAAAGGGGTATGTTAAGATATTGCATGAAATCCCCTTTACTTTTTATTTAAATGGTATTATAATGTATTTAAATGATATTATTAGGTTATTAAAATAAAGCACTATTATATATATATGGATAAAGAAATGGATAAAATAAGGCTAGAAACGGAAATCCTCCCCGTTTCGCCCTCCACAAAGAAAGGCAGACCACTAGGAAAAAGAAAAGCAACGATCCAAGTAGAGCAAGCGCGAGCATACGCGGTTAAGGTAATTCTATCCAACCTAGACGAAATATTACAAGGTATGACAGAGTCAGCCAAGGGACTATGGACGGAACAAAAAGATAAAGAAGGGAATACAATAAAGGTATATCAAAAAGCACCGGAGCTGAAGGCGTCCGAGTATCTGCTCAATCAAGGCATAGGCAAGGCCAAGGAGACAATGGAAGTTACAGAGGTTAAACGCATCATGATTGACTTCTAGGCAAGTACTCTTGCCCGTCTATACTGGTGCTTTAGCACTCCATTTGTTTTAAAGAGAGAAATTATTATTTAAAGAAATTATTTTATATAGAGATTATTATATAGATAGATTAATGATAACAGTATTATATAGAGTAGGTATTCTGAAACTTGTGAGGAACTTTCGTTATCACCACTAAGCCCTCACATTTGGCTCCCCGGGAAATTTGCACCACAAAATTGAAACACTCTTATAGAATTATATAACTATGCCTAAAACACATACATTTAAAAAAGGAAAGGAGCACCCTAAGAACAAGGGAGCAGTTAAACTTTCGGAATTAATAAAACCACATGAGAAGCAACTTGAGTTCATTAAAGCTACTGATAAGTATAAATATGTATTATATGGGGGGGCTAAAGGGGGTGGAAAGAGTTATATTTTAAGGTGGACATTGATAAGGATGTTATGTAAATGGGCTAAAGAAGGGAAGAAGAATGTTCGTGTAGGATTATTTTGTGAAGACTACCCAGGACTAAAGGACCGTCAGATAACTAAAATTAAGGAAGAGTTTCCTACATGGCTAGGGACTTTGAGTGATTCTAATATTCAGGGAATGTCTTTTGTGCTAAAACCAGAGTTTGGTTCAGGGATTATTGCCCTTCGTAACTTGGACGACCCGTCTAAATACGCTTCTTCGGAGTTCGCTGCAATTGCTATTGATGAGTTAACTAAAAACCCAAGAAAGACATTTGACCAGATACGTTCTATTATGCGTTGGCCGGGAATGGAGGAAACTAAATTTATCGCCGGAACTAACCCAGGGGAGCAAGGGCATGAGTGGGTGAAGAAGTTGTGGGTGGATAGGATTTTTACTAGCGAGGATCCCCTGCCGAATCAGGTTCATTTCGTGAGATCATTGCCTTCGGACAATCCACACAATGCTATGAGTTATATCGAGGAGTTAAAGCGATTGCCTGAGAAGTTGCGTAAGGCATATATGGAGGGTAATTGGGATGTTTTTGAGGGGCAATATTTTTCGGAGTTTGATAGGGATAAGCATGTGGTGAAGGCTTTTGATTTACCGGAGCATTGGATACGGTTACGGTCTATTGATCCATCGGGGAGGAGTGGAGTGACTTCATGTCACTGGTATGCGCTTTCTACTAACGGGGATGTTTATTGTTATAGGGAATATTACGAGTCGGGAAAAGATGTGGACGAGCATGCGCGAGCCATAGCTTTAATGTCGGAAGGGGAGGAATATCCTTATACTTGTATCGATGCAGCAGCATTTTCTAAACTAGGATTACCGGAGACAACAGCCGAGATATACGAAAGGTATAATGTTACAGGGCTGATACCTTCTATGAAGAACAGGATAATGGGATGGAATATGGTGCATCAATATTTAAGGTGGGATGATCATACGGAACCAAAGTTGAAGTTTTTTGATCACTGCATAAATATCATACGAACGATACCTCTAGCCATGCACGATGATAATAAACCAGAGGATGTTAAAAGCGTTTACTCAGGAGCGGAGCACCAGGATGCGTTGGATGATTTACGTTATATACTGCAGACATTGCGGGAACAGGAATCACCACGCACGCTAAATGTGGCGGAAAAACGCTTAGAACAATTGAAGCAACGGGAAAGAGGGGAGCAATTTAATTATAGATATAAATAAAACTTGACAGTATTATTATTAAAAAGATATAATAAATAAAAATGGAACAAAAACTAAAAAGTTTAGAAAAACCTATTGAAGTAAAAGCATATAATCCTACCAAGGAAGAAATAATTTTACAGACTTTTATACAAAAGAGAAAAGATGAAATGCAGGCTTATCGTACTTCTCTGGGGATAGAGAAAGATTGGAGAGAAGCGGATATAGAATACATCCCACACGAATTAGATTTCGGGACACCAAGAAAAAGATTTGAAGCGGACCAAGACACAGGGTTACGTTCTAGACTTGTACCTATTGGGGACAATACACAAAACTGGAGATCATCTGCATCTTCTCCTACTTTGCTGGTTAAAATACAAACAGCATTTTCTATCTTGATTGACCAAGATCCAGAGGGTATGCTAACAGCGATTAGTAAGATGTATGAAAGTAGAACAAAGATAGCTTATTCTATTTGGAAAAGGAACTGGGCTATTACTGATGCAAAGCAAGTTTTACGTCTTTTTATTTTTGATATGTTGAAGTATGGATGGGGCGTTGGACGTTCTTTTCCTAAAAAAATAGCATACGATAAAAGCGTGCTTGTAGAATACGACTCAAAAGATCCAGGTAAAAATAAATATGAGACTAAGCAATTAACCTGGTTTAATGATGTAGGTAGAAGCAGGTTGTCTCCATACAAAACTTGGATTGACGAGCAAACCAAACCTTATGATGTTTACTCGATGAATGACTGTTACTATGAAATGGACTTTTCTTACGATGAAGCAAAACTAGAATTCGGGGGGTATCCTAACTTTGATTTTGTAAAACCAGACTCTAGGGTTACTGACAATTCAATAAAACCAGCTTCAACAAATGATGAAAAACAATTATCAGAACGTACTGACATTGTTACTATTGGATTTTACGAGAATAGATTAAAGGACTTGTATGGTGTTTGGGCACCAAAGGATAAGATTGTTTTACATAAGTGTCCCCTTCCTAATGATGATGGGTATTTATCTTTGTGGCACTCGCCTTGGATATTACGTTCAGCCGATTCTCCTTATGGTATTTCTATTTGGACAATAATAAAACAAGATAAGGAGTTGTATGATAAGTTCGACAACATGACCATAGATCAGTTGGTTCTTTCTATTATGAAGTTTGGATACCATACTGGTACTTCAGGAGTATTAGGAGATGGGGTTATGCAAATTATTCCAGGACAGTCAAAACAAATCACTAATGGTAAATTTGATTGGATGGAAATACCGGGACCGGGAGAAGAAGCATGGAAAGGACTATCATTTCGTCAAGATAAAATGGACAACAACTCAGGTATAACACCTACACTACAAGGAGAAACTAACTCTGGGACACTAGGTCAAAGTCAACTTGATAGAGAGGCTTCATTTAAACGCTTGAAGGTTCCACTTGATAATATAGCCTGGGCTATTGAGCAAGATGCGTATCTAACCCTTTCATGGTCTAAGCAAATATTTTCTACTCCAGAGATAAAAGAATTTACTACCGAAGACGAAATGATGGCTTACGAAGAAGAGATTGGTATAAAACACAATGAGCTTTTTGCTCAGACTACTCCTAACGCAGAGACAGGTATGCAAGAGCAAACTGGATTAACTGCTTCTTATTTACCGGAATTAGCCCTTCACTTAGAGGATAGAGATGGTCAACTTTTCGAATCAGCACAGTCTAGGTATTTTCAAGTAGGAAAAGATCTACCTGTAGATCAATTAAACTGGAAAGGTATATTTAAAGTTATCCCCCGTTCTATTTTTGATAAATCAGAGACTATAATGAAACAAGTAAAAACAGAGATGGCTAATATGCTTATTCCGCTATTATCCCAACCTCCAGAATTGGTAATGAAAGCCTGCATTGAGTTGTGTAAGGTCAACGAGGAAGATCCAAAGGATTGGTTACCTGATATTTGGTTTAATCCACCTCAACCTGAACCTGTTCAACCTGAACCTCCAAGAGTAAGTGTATCTATAAAGGCAGATGCTGGGACATCTTATGGCCAAGAGTTACTAAAACAAACAGGGGTACAAGATAATGAGTTACCAGCTCCAGACCAATTGCCGAAAACATCAGAGCAAAATCCTGGTGCTAAAGCAGGACATACTATGCAAGGTAATACTGGAAATACAAGAAGGGGAGCGCCAAGCGTAGTGCCTAAAGAGCAAGTAAGTGCTCCAACACAAAAGAGCACTATGGGAGGATTATTTGTTAAGAAATCATAATGGACCAATTACTAAAACGAAAATTAAAGTTACTAGTGCAATCAAAAGAATGGGAAGCGATATATCCATTTCAAGCTTATATCGTTGAGCAATGGAATAAGATGCCATTAGTAGCTGATACAGAGTACGAGACTATTAAAAATGCTATTTCGAGACAGGCAAAGGTCGATGGATTAAGTGAATTTATTGAAAATATTGAAAGAATTGCACTAGATGTTAATTAAAAAAGAAGCAAAAGCAGAAATAAAAGATGTAGATGGAGAACATTCATTATCTTTTGAGGTAAATTTTAACGAGGATCATAAAGACTGTGTCAGAATCGAAATGGGAGGTGATTATAGGGTTGTAAAATATCATGATTTATTTGTTTTCATGTTTGCTATAGCTACTAAAGAGCAACAAGCTAAAATGATACCAGTTCGAGAAGAACTCGGGTATCAATACATGAAACAAATTCAAGTGAAATTAAAAAACGACATGAAGGAGGGAGAAATGTTGGTAGTAAATGTACCAATTAATGTGCCACAAATAATAGAAGAGCAAATACTTTTAGAAAAAGAAAATAAAAGTTTGTCCACATTTGACATACATAATAACGATAGAGTATAATTAAAATAATATTAGCCTAATCTTCTTTCTTCGGAAGTAAAATAGAAGTAAAATACAATGGCAAAAAAAAACGAGGTAGATGAAGAGTTTGGAGCAATAGATGAAAATTCAACAGAAGAATCTTCAGTAGAGGAAACCCCAGCTCCAAGTTATGTTAGTAAAGAAGAGTTTAATCAAAAGTTTGATGACCTTCAGAAGTTAATTTTATTAGCAGTAAGTAAACCAGAAGAAGCTAAAAAGATAGATGTTGTTTCTAAAGAGATCCAAGAAGCCGGTGCAGATATAGGGGATGTGAATCCAAGATATGATGCAAAAGCTAAGGAAATTTTAGGCACAAGGGTAGAGCGAACATTTGTTACATACCCAAAAGGAGGAGGAACATTATTTACTATAGTAATTACCAAAGAAGCATCCAATTCGCCTAAAGATTATCTTGAAAGAATGAAAGAAGATAGACGAACAGTTAATCTTGAAAGAGAAGAATTCAGAGGAGAAGATGGAGTAGAAAAATGGGCTAAATTAATATTATCTAATTTAAATCGTACTTTACGATAAATATATATGAGAAATCCAATGGGACCATCGTCAAATAAAGAGCAAGCTCAAAAAAAAGTAGATGCTTTTAATACAGCAAGTAGACCAATCAGAAGATTTGGTCGAACAATGAGAAGTGGTTTTCAAGTTGGTAAACAACTTTTAGGAGCTAGAAAAGAAATAAGAGAAAGTAATGAAGATTATAGAAATTTAAAAGCCGCTAATGATATTAAAGGTAAACCAATAGAACCTGCTGATCAAAGTAATCCCGATTTTAGAATAAAGGTTAATGCAATTCATTCAAAAAAGAGAACAGAAGATAGAAATATGAAATAAAATATTATGACAAAACTAGAACTAAAAATAGAAGAGAGAATACATTTAATTGGACTTTTTAATCAAGTAAAAGGGGACATTGAAACACTTGAGTCTGTTTTAGCAGATGTCAAAGAAGTTTCACTATCTACAGATGAAAAAGTTGATATTGGTTTCAAAAATGTTATGGGACCAAATCCACAAAATCCAGAAGGTCCAGAAGTAGTTGTATCGTATACTTGGGACAAAACACCAACAAAAGAAATAACTCTTTCTGAGAAGACAATAATATTTATAATGAAATTTTTAGATGAAAAAAACAATAACAAAGAACTGACAATGGCCGATAGTTCTTTATTAGCAATATATAACAAATTAAAGAATAAATAATATGGAAGAAGAAAAATTTGAAAGTGAAGTAACAGGGACAGAACCAGCAGAAGCAACTGAAGAAGTAACTGCAACTGAAGGTGACCAAGAAGTGACTGACGAAGTGCCTGAAGGTGGGGAAGAAAGTGAAGGAGAAGTACTTTAACAATTTATTAGTTAACTGCGACAAAAACTGGGTGGAGTTGTTAAACTCTTATTTAGGGAAGTTTTACGTCGCAGTTTGACTTCCAAAAATAAGAGCTTAACAACCCCACTCAGACAATGATAGGGGTTGTTTTAATTCTTGCTCTCTTTAGCAAGTAAAAAATAAAAGTAAATATTATGGACAACAACAATGAAAACCAGGAAGTAAAAGAATTTGTACAGAAAGTAGCCATCTCTCCTTCTGATGAAGAAGACGATGATATTGAAGACAAAGAGGAGAATGAAACTCCAGAGGAATCTTCCCCTCAAGAAAATGAACCTGATCCAGAAGAAACTGAAACTGAAGAAGTTGAAGAATCAAAGGAACAGGAGGCAGAATCACTCAACATTGTACCTGAACCAAAACCGGTAGAAGGTGAAACACCTCGTGAACGCGCCTTGCGTATGGAAACATCCCGATTAAAGGGACTCCTACGACAACAGCGTACAGAAGAATTGTTTGTTCAAAAAACTAACAAAATCCCTGATGACGAGGAACTACAACAGTATGATCCAGAAGAACTTAAGCGTTTTGAGCAACTAGCCACTAAAATGGGATTTGCCAAGAAAGACGAGATATTACATCAAAACTCTCAAGAACGACTTAATGTAGAATTTGAATCATTTATTGAAGCACACCAACAGTATGCTCCAGAAAATGATAAAGACGGTCTTCTATGGAATCAATTTAAATCTGAGTTTTCACTTTATAATACTCCTAACGACCCTAAAGTTTTAAGGAAGGTTTTAAATAAAGTTCATAATGACGTGTTTGGTGTACAACCTGCCGCAAACCTTAGTAAGATAAACGCATCACGTGAGAAGATTAAAGTCGCTTCACACACAGGTGCTTCAGCAGGAAAAACAGAAACAAGGACGCGATCATTAAATACTTCAGGGCTTCGTACAGATGCTTTTAAAGGATTTAGTGAACAGGAACTTAAGGAACTTCTCTCTGAATAACAAACTTTAATAATATGGCAGGATTTAGTCTAGTAAAAGAAGGCGCATCTGATCCAGTATATAAGAAACTTAGAATTGCTTCCCAAGCATATACTCTTGGGGATTTAGTAATGCTTGATAGAACATCTGATGCAATCGATGTTGTACCAGCAACTGCTTCAACTACTACAACCAATGTGTATGCAGTAGCACTGGAAACAGTTACTTCAGCAGCAACTGAAGCTCTGTTTTGTCTTGTAACACCAGACCAAGAATGGTCAGTAGATGTAACAAACAACTCAGTAGTAAACAATAAAAATCAACGTATGGTTTTAACTAACAAGTCAGTAGTAAATAACACTGGGACAGATAACACAACTAACACAGCTGTGTTTATGCAAACAGGAGTAATAGATTCTCTTGCTTCCAGAAAATTGGTCGGAAATATATTAAAAGTAGCTAACGTAACAGCATAATAACATGAGCGCACCATTAAATATAAACCAGGCTGCAGACCTAGTAGACATTTCTATTCAGAAAGTGTTTGAAAAAACTGCCGAACCAGAAAATACTTATTCAAAGTATTTCAATGTTCGTACAACTGAAGATTATTACGAAAAAGATTCATCACTTTCTGGCTTAACACAAGCAGATTTCGTGGATGAAAATGGAACTATTTTCTCTGACGTACCAGTACAAGGTTACAAAAAAACTTACACACAAAACATGGTAGGTATTATTGTTTCCTTTACTTTCCAAATGTGGAAATTCGGTATCAGAAAAAGAGACCTTGCTAATGTAGCAAAGCAATTAAAAAATTCTATCGCTCAAGTAAAAGAACAACTTTGTGCAGAACGTATAGATAATGCTTGGGCAACTTCTTACACTCACAATGGGCCATCTGGAAACAAGACTATGAATATCTCCGGTGGAGATGGAGTAGCTGCAGCTTCTAGTTCCCATACTCGTGAAGACGGTGGAGCAAACATGAACAACATCGTTTACGATGGTACAACTTATAACCTTCCTTTCGATTACGCTGGTGTAAAAGCCGCTATGAGAACTGCAGGATTAATGGTTGACCCTCGTGGTAATCCAATGATTCCTAACCTTGACAGACTTATCGTTAAGAAAAATTCAAGTAACCACTTTAAGGCGAAAGAAATTTTGAAATCGATTAAGGATGGTAAGATTTCAGAATCTAACGATAACGATGGTACAGGAGTAGGTGCATTTGAAATTATTGCACTATCATGGTTGCAAAATTCTAACTACTGGGTAATGTTTGATTCAACAATGAAGCAAGATGAATATGGATTCCAATTCATAGAATCTCAAGCTGCAATGGTTGATCCTGTAAACGTAGTTTACAAGACAAAAGAAATTCAAACTTCAGCAACTACATTATTTGATCTAGGATTTAATGACGTAGCAAGAAGTATGGTTTTTTCTAAAGCAGACTCATCATAGTTCTAACTAGTTTATTAACTTAATCACAATAAAAGAGAAAATAGAATAAAGCAATAGTGCTGATAATCCATATCTCTTTTTTTGTAAATAAAAAATGTCTACAATAAATGGAAAAAGTTATCAGAGTCCTAGCAACTTAAATATAAAAGGAGGTGCTAGAGGAACTGGACTCATACGCTTCGCACCCCCTGTGTTCGGTGTCCCAGCGTTATGGTCTACAAATCCATTCTCAACAGATGATTATGGTTTGTATGTAAATAGTTTAGGTCAATTATCATTCTCTTCTTTAGGTTTTGCTAGTGTTATTGCTACAGCAGTACAAAGGGCGGGATCTTCAGCAGCGATAAACTCTACAGCGACTGCAACAGCAGCTCAAGTAGCGACAGGATATATCACTTCAACTTCAGGGGCAGCAACTACAATAACAATGCCAACAGGTACATTATTGGGTGCCGCTCTAGGAGCGACAGCAGGAACTGTGTTTAACCTTGTTGTAAACAACACAGCAGGTGCTAACACTGTAACAATGGCAGTAGCAGTAAATGGAATCCTCTCAGCAATGGGCGGTACATTAACTCTAGTTGCAGGAGTAACAGGTATGGCTGGATTTACTTTAATGTTTAGCTCGGCTACTGCTTACACAATCACAAGAACAGCTTAATTTATAAATTAACGCTTTCCTTGCTCTCCTCCTTTTTTTAGGGGGGAGCGACAAGGATGGCAGAATAAAAAAACAAATGTCACAAGTTTATACAGAACAATTACTGTCAGCGGCCATAGACTTCTCTTCAAGTGGGAATAACACTATTATTGCTGCCCCTACAGATGGAAGGTATATTGCAGTTGATTTCGTTTCAGTTCTTCCTACTACAGCAAATGCCCTTACTTTCTATTTTGGTTCTACAGCTCAATCCGGACCTTTACCACTTGATGCAAAACAAGCATTAACTTGGGAAAACTCTTCAGGAAATGAACGAGGTGTTATGCACGGTTTACCAAACCAAGCATTTATTATAAATGCGGGTAGTGCAGTGCAGGTTGGAGGTTATGTAAATTATAGATTAATTGGTAATTAATAAAAAATATGTCTGATATATCAAAAAAATCAAAGACAAATGAAATGGAGATTCTTAATTCTGAAGTTAATCGACTTCATATTGTTAAGGGTTTATTGGGGGATGAGGTGCAAAATATAGAAGTAGCAAAAGCTGAAAAACTAATTGTGTTTAATGAGCAAATAAGCAATAAGCAAATTGAGTTAGCAAAACTTGAAGCTCAGGTAGAAGTAAAGAAACAAAAAGTAGAAGAACTTAATGTTTTAATCTCTGAGAAAACATCTCTAAAGGAAAAAATGATATTGAGATTGGAGGAAAAAGAAAAAGAATTAGAAATAAAAATATCTTTAGTTGAAAAAAATAAAGAAGAAAATGATAAATTGCTTAAGAACTATAAGCAAGTTCTTATTGAACAAGACTTAATCAGTAAAAGTTTTGAGGTTAGAGAAAAACAATTATTAGAGAAAGAAAAAAATTTAGTGTTAAAGGATAATAATATTTCAAATTCTTTATTAGAAGCTGATAAGGAAAAAGAAAAAGCTCAAAAATTACACCTTGAGCATGAAGATAAATTAAAAGGACTTGATAATATGAAAGTTAATTTAGATGCTCAAAGTAAAAACTTAGATGAGAGGCATGTAGAATTAAGAGTAAGTGAACAAAAATCAAAAAGTACTTTAGATATGTCAGAATCAAAATTGACTGAATATACTCGTAAAATAAATTCTTTAGAAGACAGGGAAAAAGCTCTTGCAGAAAATGAAACTGATTATAATAAAAAGATAAATCTTTTTGCTCAAAGAGAAGCAGAAGTAATTCTTCGCGAAAGAGACTGTCGTCTACGCGAGAGGTTATTATCAATAAGAGACCAAGAAAATAAACTAAATGACCAGTCAACAACCATCAATTAGGGTTAAAACAAATAGTCCAGTAGGAAACGATATATTCTTTGCATTACCAAACTTAGAAGGTAATCCTACTTCATTTTTAGAAACTGATATAGCTGCCGGGGTATCTAGTTTTACAGCTAACGGAACTTTCTTTGCTGTTGGTCAGTACATAATCTTAGGCCAACCAGGGCAGTTAAAGACTGAAATTGTAAAAATAAGTGCAGTATCTACCACTACTTTTACTCTAACTACTGCTACTCTATTTCCACATAATCGTGGAGATTTGATTACATTTATAGAATATAATCAAATAGAACCACAGCGTTCTACTGATGCAGGGCTAAACTACTCAGCACTTACTATAATAAATATTAACCCTCAAGTAGAGGAAACTTATTTACAAAGGACTGGAGATGTTGCAACTGATTATTATAAATTTAGATTTTACAATGCGACCTCTGCTTTGTACTCAGGGTCTTCTGATCCTGTAATCGCTAGTGGGTATGATGATAATAGTGTGTATGCAATAAAACAGCGTGCTCTTTCTCAAATGGGTGAGAAGACTACTGAGTTGATAACAGATAACTTTTTAAATGATGCACTAAACGAAGCTCGCAGAGTAGTAGATATGGGTACAGCAGTAGTAGATGGAATTTCACAAAGAGTATTACGTTGGAGTTTTAGGACTAAATTTAATACAGACATAGGAAACTTAATACCAGGCAGATACAGTGTAACAGCACCAACTGATTTAAGAGATAGAAATACTTATAAAAATATCTTAGGGCTACGAATAGGTCGCTCTAGTTGGCCATTAGTGTATCAGGACAGGAGAAGGTTTAATCAAAACTATTTAAATGTGGCTCATGCTACTTTAAATGGTGCAGTGTTATCTGGTGCAACTTCTATTGTACTCGATTCTTCAGGTGATTTTGATACTACGGGGACGATATACATAGCAGCAGAATCTAAATCGCTTCTAAAAGATGAAGTAGCTTATACAGCTAATACTTTGGCTACAGAAACTCTTTCAGGTGTTACTGGAGTATTAGCGCATGATTCTGGACGAGATGTTTGGCAACAGGCAACCTTTGGATTACCAACGGCTTATACTATTGATAACGGCATAATTTACTTTGACGTACCTTTCGATGATGCTTACGCAGGTGAAAATATTTGGATGGATTATTACCAAACTCTTACTCCTGTAAATTCTGATTCGGATATTTTAGACGAACCATTTTATGATCTTTATGTTCCTTATTTAAAATATAAGATTAAAGCATTAAAATCTAATGGAGCTTTGAATCCAAAAGAAGATGGGGATTACATGTTATTCCAACAAGGCCTTTCTGAGTTAGTTAGTCAGGAGATTGGAGGGCAAACCGTGCAATTTATTCCAACGTGGGGAGGAGGGCATTATGGAGCAGGAGGTAACAGTATATATTAAATAAAATGTCAGAAATAAAACCAACACAATTAAGCCCTGTCCTTAGAAAAAGCCTTGAGGGTGGGCTAATTACCGCTGGTGCAGTTAGCGAGAATATGTATCCAGCTACTGCTGTACTTGAATCTTTAAACTTCAACTTTGATGTTATAGGTAAAATGACACTAAGGAAAGGATCCACTATATTGGGGAATGTTATTTCTGCTTCGGATATTTTAGGACTTTATAACTTTAGAGATAGTGGAGCTGGAACGAATAATCAACTCATTGCAGTAAATGGCACAATAGCGTATTACCTATCTGGAGCAACTTGGACTTCTAAAAGGACCGGGTTGACAAGTGGTGCTAAGGCTAGATTTTCTACATACTTGGACTTTGTTTTTATGGTTAATGGTGTTGATGCGACAGCTATCTGGGACGGTAATCCAGCGAACTCTTTTTTAACTACAGGTAATGCGGCATCGGCACCAATAGGAAAATTTATAGAAAACTTTAGAAGTAGAATGTGGATAGCTGGTAATGAAAGTTATCCTGATAGATTGTATTATTCGTCTCTTCCATCTTCAGTCACAACTCCAATAATCACTTGGAATACATCTGTTACAACGGGGCAGTGGATTGACATATCTCCTAGTGATGGTGAAAACATAACAGGGATACATAGGACAAAAGCGGCCTTGTTGGTATTTAAAAATAATAATATTTACCGAGTATACTCTATATTGCAGACTGATCCCGACCCTCAATATAATGTGGGAACGTATTCTAATGAATCAATAGTAGAAGCAAAGAATGGAGTTTACTTTCATCATCCAACTGGATTTTATCGATACTCTGGAGATACTCCAGTTGAGATTTCACGACCTATAGTAGATATTGTCAATGCAATTACTTTAGCTAATTATTCAAAAGTATCTGGTTATTTAGAAGCAGATGGAGATCACGTTTGTTGGTCTGTTGGGGATGTGACTATAGGTGGAATAAGTTATGCTAATTTAGTTGTGAGATACACAATCTCAACACAAGTCTGGACTCACTATTCATACCCTACACAGTTTTTAGTAGGGTGTTCATATAATAATGGCTCAGTTTTAACTACAGTAGTGGGGGATGAAGACGGAAGTATTTTTACTGTTGAATCTGGTTTGACTGACAACACCAACGCTATTTTTTATACTATCACTCACCCGTACGAGGATGTAGATGGTTTTCACAGCACAGTAAAAATAATAAATACTATGTTTTTTATGCACACAGGAATGAATGGAACGAATGTAAACTATCAAACTCCAGAAGGAGTATTAAATGATTTCACAAAAAAGGTAGGTCAACTAGGTAGTGGAGAAACTGGTTTTAGTGGTTTAAATGTTAGAGGTCGTAAATTAAAATTTAGATTAACCGGGGCTTCCAGAGGGGAACCTATTTCGTACGAAGGATACGAAATAATATCAGGAACTTCACAGTTGATTACATTTTTATAATGGAAAAAGAACAAAACATTTATAATACGTTTGGTAAAGATTTATACAGAATTGGTACTGCTTTTTATGCTGATAATAATAAGGAAACTCAAGCAAATATGGGAGGAGCGGTTAGTATTAGCCCTAGTCAACTAGGTTCAGGCGGTCTTCTCGATCAACAGAATGTGTACGCTGGTGCATTAGTAGCCGGGAAACAAGGATTTACTAATAACGAAACAGGATATATTTTAGGTATTGACGCTACTGACGGTATTCCTAAGTTTTATATAGGGAATGGTATCGACTACTTAAATTGGGACGGTGATACGCTTCAGATAGCTGGTACTTTTAGTATAGGTGGAACGACTATAACTATAAATAACACGGAAGATATACAAACAAATCTAGACATTATTTTTACAGCAGGTGGTGGAATACTTTATTTACAACCTGGAACATATACTTTGAACGCTGACCTATCTATTCCAGCAGGTGTAACCCTACAAGGAGTGAGTAGAGATGGAGTAATTATAGATTGTAATACTTCTTATAAAGTACAGATAGTAGGCTCTGATGGGTATTCTACAGGTACAGTAGAAATCACCAACGGAGGCACTACAGTCACAGGCACAGGCACAACTTGGACAGCGGCTATGGTAGGTAGAAGTATTTTGCTAGGAGAAACAGGAGCTTTTGCTTGGTACGAAATAACAGCTAGAGCTTCTAATACATCTATCACTATTGGATCAGCGTATACAGGAAAAACTTTAATAGGAGCAAATGATTATGCCTTAGCTACAGTAAACGTAAACTCAACAATAAGAAAAATAACTATACAAAATGCAACAGGTGTAGGTTTAAAAGGGCAATATTTAATGGAACCAAACTTTGATGATATTTTTGTTACTGGTTGTGGAACAGGTATAGATTTAGACCAAGTAGTTTACCCTAGAATTTTTGCAACTTCAATAGACAACGGAATAAATCTTGATATGTATCAAGTGTCAGGATTTAAAATAGATTTTTCCGTTTTTGACGACTCAACCACAGGTGCAGGTGTAGTAATGTCTTCTTGCGGTAACGCAACTTTTTTTGACAGCTCTTGCTCAGGAAACGCGACAGACGGAATAAATATGACAAGTTGTTCTTTAATATCATTTATTTCAATAGATGTGTCTTCTAACGGAGGTCAAGGAATAGAATTTGTTGCTAATGTTAAAGACTGTCAATTCATCGCTGTTAATGCTAGTCTAAATACTTCTGATGGATACAAATTTACAGCAAGTTCTATACGAAACGTAATATCAAGTTCTACTATTGCAAACAATGGAGGTTTTGGAATAAATATTGTATCTGCATTTTTCCCAAATACTAGTAATCAAATAATCTCTCCTACATTCAGTAGTAATACAAGTGGGGACATTAATGATGGGGGTACATCAACAGTTATTCTTGCTTCTCTTAAAGGGACAGAAACTTTAACTAACAAAACCTTAACAAGTCCAATTTTAGTAACTCCAGTATTAGGAACTCCTACATCTGCAACACTTACCAACGCTACAGGACTTCCTATATCAGGACTCGTAAACTCAACTTCACTAGCTCTTGGAGTAGGCTCAATAGAACTCGGACACGCTACAGATACGACTATCTCAAGAGTAAGTGCAGGTGTCATCTCTGTAGAGGGAGCAACTGTAGTTACAACAGCACCAGGAACTTCAGGAAACGTTTTGACAAGTAATGGCACTATTTGGACAAGTGCAGCACCATCAGGGGGTGGATTTACTGCTAAGACAATCTTCCCACAACAAAACGGACTACCAGTAGACCCATCTAATACAGATGCTGCTTCAGCTCAAACTTTAGCTACAAATACTGTAATGTTTGTAACTCAAGTAGTAATCCCTTTTGCGATAACAGCAAATAAAATTACTATCCTCGGCACTGGGAATACCGTTGTTGCAGGGACAGTTGATATGACTTTGTATGCAGAAGACGGACAAAGCCAGATATTTAGTGTTACATCAGGCAGTATTGACCTTGGAGGACAATACACCACTGCAATAAGTGCTGTTTCAATCCCTGCTGGAATATATTACTTAGGGTTAAACACAAACGGAACAGCTGATATTAAGCTAATGTTCTACAATGTAAACGAACTTGATGGTGACACAACAGGAGTAAAGAGCTTGGCAGTTGTTTCAAGTGAACCGACTACTGTGGGGACATTAACAATTACTGCATCAACTCCACCAGCGACAATAACTCTCGCTTCTATAACGTATCAGAGTAGGAGTTTGCCTGTTTGTAGAATAGATAATTAAAACGCCTAACCCAAAAACAAAAAAAGATAAATAGAATTATAAACAACATGAACCCAAACGAACCACAACAAGACAAAATAATATGAATAACCAAGATAAACTAAATTATTAATTAAGTGATACAATAAATATATGCAACCAACACCCTACAAATTATATGCGCAATCATCACCAGGAAGTGGATACTTTGACATCGCTTATCTAGCAAATCCAGTTCCAGGATACAGAGAAATATCATCCCAAGAAGCGACTCAACTTGCGCAACAACACGCAGGGATAATGAGCTCTCCACATCAAGACCGTAACGGTTCTAATGTAGCAGGGTATTACGGTGGAGGGGGAATGGCTATTCAAGATCCTAATGCTGGAAATACTTTTTTACAAAGAACATTAGCCACAATAGCACAAGCTCCTAGTACATATACAACGTATACAAATCCTTTTACTGGAGAAGTAATGAGAAACGTTCAACCAGAAGTAGTAGAACAAATAAAACAACAACAAGCAGATTTAGCAGCAGGGAAAATAAGACAGGTATCACCTGGTATGTTTGTACCGACTGGTAGTGCTGCTGATAATAATCAAGTCAATATAGGTACAAATAATACGTCTATAGCAGCAA
>Ga0209414_1000622_pt1 | contig 17177 bp, 15 predicted proteins | sample LakVidmifraction_4_FD_181154 | JGI IMG/M metagenome (GOLD analysis project Ga0209414, IMG submission 181154) | Hypersaline microbial communities from Lake Vida, Antarctica - Brine Hole Two &gt;0.2 micron (SPAdes) (version 2) | ecosystem: Environmental > Aquatic > Non-marine Saline and Alkaline >... | reverse complement strand
AGTCATTCACAGGGGCTATTTTATTAATGAGAGTATTGTATTTATATTTAACCCATAGAATTGATTTTAAAAATAAGTATATCATTTTACTCCTCATGTCTGCTTTTTTTATAGTTTTGGCCTATGCTTTTTCAGATTATCAGTATATTGCTTCCTTTGGTTTTAAAGATAGATTTGAAGGAAGTTTTACCTTGTTAAGTTACATTGTGATCACCTTATATATACTCCTGGAATACAATTCTCATGAAGACATTGATAAAACGATGAAATATGTGCTATTTTTTATTGGTCTGATGAGTTTAATTGGCATAGGACAGTATTTTAAATTAGATGTTTTTCATTCTGATTGGGGAAAATTAATATTTTCCCCGAAGGATAAAATTGATGATCTCGTCTTTAAATCTCAACTGGGACGGGTTTATATGACGTTGTACAATCCAAATTACGTGGGAACCTACTTTGTTCTAATGGGGCCCCTTATGGCTAATTTGTTTATCAATTCTAAAAAAAGATGGAAAGAATTACTTTTTTTACTAATATACATTGCTTTAGTATTCTCATTAGCAGGGTCTCAATCAAGAGGTGGATTTTTAGGGGCTTTAGTGGCTTTACCACTGCTTTGTTTCTTAAATGTATTTTTAAATAAATCATTAACCTTTAAAAATAAAATTGTGAAAATTCCATTAATAATTATTATTTTTCTAGTGGTTTTTTTAGCCCATGGGAACAATGTTAGTCGAATGAATACAATATTTGAAGATACTGAAGAAAAGATACCCCTTGAAAGCATATATACAATGGAAGAAAAATTGTATATAAAATATGATAATAAAGAATATTTTATTAAAGAAGAAGAAAATGGATTTGTTTTGTATGAAGGCAAATTAATGGATTATAGTCAAAAGTTAGTTAAGTTGAATAATAAAATAAAGGTTCTGCCATGGTGGCTTACGATTAAGACGCTTAATTTAGAAGAAGGGGATCATACCTTTATTGTGTCAATAGAGGACACCATTGCATTACCCTTTGGACATACTTCAGAAGGGATGAGATTCATTAATAAAAAAGCCTATTATGTTCCGTTGAAAAAAGTGCCTGCTTTGTATGTATTTGGTAAAGAAAGTCTGGGCAGTGGCAGAGTTTATATTTGGTCAAGATCAATTCCCCTATTAATGGATACCTTACTCATTGGTAATGGTGCGGATACCTATCCCTTATATTTTCCCCAAACGGACTATATTGGTAAATTTAAAGGTTTTGGTGACTATAAAAAATTAAGTGAAACAATTGTAGACAAGCCGCACAACCTTTACTTGCAAATGGGTATCAATACAGGCGTCATTTCATTACTCATTTATCTCGGCATTAATTTTTTACTCATTTTTGATTTGTTTCAATTTATAAAAAACGGCTTCCACTTAGAGAAAGCCATTTCATTTATTGCAATAATTACTGGTTATGGGATCACAATGTTATTTAATGATAGCGCTGTTGTTGTGAGCACGATTTATTGGGTAATCATTGGTTTATCAATGGTTTTAGTTGGTTTGGACCATAAAAAAAATAGCATTAATTTTTTCTCTCCATTTATTGACTAATGGAGATTTTTTATTATAAAAATAATTTCTTAATTTTTCTAAATCGTGTAATCAGATAATCTGGCTTATAATACTCTAACTCTTTTTTTGTGTTGGCCCCTGTTGCAATAGAGATAATTTTTGCATCGATATGTCTTGCAGTAGCAATATCTAAAGTTGTATCACCAATCACATAGATGTTATCAAAGGACTCATTATAGTATTTTTTTGCCTTTTGTAAAGCAACGTCAGCAATACCAAATCTAGAAACATTATCTTCTCCGAAACCACCAAGGGGGAAGTGTTGCCAGACGCCAACTTTTTCAAGTTTGAATCGGGCGCCTATTTCCAGTTCACCTGTGATCAGGGCAAGTTTATGATCCGTTTTGGCTAATTTTTCGATGAATTTTTTTGCATCTTTGTTGATACGCCAAATATCAGTGGATTTGTATTCTTCTAGCTTTCTTTCATATATTTCTAAGAAATTTGTCCATAGGGCTTCTGTGTATTCAATGGTATGATTCATTAATATTTCTCTAAAAACATCCATATCAGATCTAGCAGCATTATTAATATCTTTCATTGCATTATCTGTATAAAGGAGTTCATTGGCAGCCTCTATATAAGGTAGGTCAGTTCTTTCGTCTCGTTTGACTATGGTTCCATTAATATCGAAAAAAATAAGATCACTCATGTGTTATCACATCCTTAGTATCATTTTATCAAAAATTATAATAATTTGATAATAATATTTTTAAATACCTACAAATAATTATATAATACCTTTGAGGTGGTAAAGTTGGCAAAGAAAAAGTATTATGCCGTTAGAGTTGGAAAACAAGAAGGGATCTATGAATCATGGGATTTATGTAAGGCACAAGTCCATGGTTTTAAAAAAGCAGAGTATAAAAGCTTTAAAACCCTTGAAGAAGCTCAAAATTATATGGCAGGTAAAAAAAGTGAAAATGAAATATATGGTGAAAATATAGATGAGGAAATGCGGTTAAACAAAACTGTTCTTGCTTATGTTGATGGCAGTTACTCCAAAAAACATCATATATATTCTTACGGGTGTGTTATGTTAGAACACCATAAAAAAACATTTCTTAAAGCTCTAGGAGAAGATGAGTCATTAGTAGATATGCGAAATGTAGCTGGGGAACTCCTTGGCAGTATCGTTGCCATTAAGTGGGCAATTAAGAATAACTATGATAAAATTATATTGCACTACGACTATACTGGAATAGAGTACTGGGCAAAGGGTGAGTGGAAACGTAATAAAAAAGGCACTCAGGCGTATAAGACGTTTATAGATCAGGCTAAGAAAAATATTGAAATAGAATTTATAAAAATTGAAGCCCATAGTGGAGATACCTTTAATGAAAAAGCCGATGCATTAGCAAAAGAAGCAATTCAAGACTATGAGGAGACGCTAAAGAAGAAGTAGGAGGATTAAATATGCGATGTTTTATCAATCACGTAGAAGATGTATTTTTTAATTTTGCAGTAGAAGAATATTTTGTTGAAAACTACAATGAGCCAGTATTTATCTTATGGAAGAATAAACCAAATGTTATGGTTGGCAGAAATCAAAACACTTATGCAGAAATCAATGAAGAATTCTGCAAAGAAAATAACATTGCTGTTGTGAGACGACTCTCCGGTGGCGGGGCAGTGTATAGTAGTCCAGAAAATTTCCAGTACACACTCATTTTAGACAAAAATAAAAATTCTAATGTGAGTTTTGAGTCACTGGCCAAACCATTAATTGCTTTTCTAAAAACTTTAGGTATTGATGCTGAGTTTACTGGGAGAAATGATATTTTAATTGATGGTAAAAAGGTATCAGGAAATGCACAGTACCACAATAAAAATATTTTGTTACACCACGGAACAATACTTTTTGATGTGGATATTGATCAATTAACAAAATGTCTAACACCCGACTTAACAAAATTGACTGCTAAAGGTATTAAATCTATTAGAAGTAGAATTTCCACCATAAAGGAAAGCTTATCAGAGGCGATGACTGTTGATGAATTTATTGAGAAATTTATGACCTTTCAATTAGAAAATTCTGATGACAATTACAGAAAAGCTTTAACTGAACAGGAAAAGAAAGCAGTATTAAAGTTTAAAGAGAAGCGTTGGGATCAGTGGACTTGGAATTATGGTAAAAATCCAAAATTTTCTAATGTAAAAAAGAAAAAATTTGACTCTGGTTTAGTGGAAATTAATTATGAAGTCAATAATGGTCATATTTCTGATTTTAAAATATACGGTGATTTTTTTGGTGAAATGCCAATAGAAATCTTAGAAGCGGCACTTATTGGTACGTCTTTTGATAGAACGTCACTAGAGAAAAAAACCAATACCATTGGTATAAGTAAATTTATAAAAGGAATCGATCACAATGATTTTATTCAATTAGTTTTAAATTAAATTGTAAAAATTAATGAATAAAAAAGGTTCAAGGATTAATGGCCTTGAATTTTTTTTACAAATTTTCTGCGAATACCTCAATTTTGAATGAAAATAATTAATAAGCTTTATGAAGTAGTAATTGCAGCAAGTTCAACAATGTTGAAACTTCATACAATGAGTGAAAGAGAATTATGAGCGTTTTATGTTTTTTGAATATCCTATTGGATATAAATGTAACACTAATATTATATTGAAAGAGATTCAATTACAATTACAATAGGTATTGATAAAAGTGTTATAAATGCGAAAGACCATCAAAAATGAGATGCAAAAGCCTATACTTGAGGAATAGATGTTTTTGCTTTTTGGATTTTAGGGAAACTTTAAAGTTTATAACATCGTCGTTAAGATTCGGATGTGGTACAATATATCCGAATAGAAAGGACAGAAGGTTTATTTATATGAATGAAGAAATCATTCAATTTATAGCATCTAATAGAATATAGTTATGATCTTATCTTTGAAGGAAGTTCTATAAATATAAGAGCATATCATTTATATACTTCAGTAGCTAAAAAGATAGAAACTGCATTATCTAGAAATAAAGCGGCATATATTAGGCAAAGGATGCACTTACCCATAAAAAAAGTAAATTGAATTATCGAAAACATTAGTATTCTTGAAACTAAAATGGTACAATTATTTCCGATTAATATAGAGTAATTAAGAAAAACATAAAAATATCTTATGAATATTTTGGATAGTCATAGTAAAGTTTAGAAAGGTAAATAATGGATACTAAGATTTATAATGAATTTATTGTACAAAGTGTCATGCGTTCAGTTTTATATGAGGTTAGTACATCACCTAAACCAGGTTTAGTTGATAGGTTTAATCAGGGAGCCCATGATGATATGGATTTTTTTACTTTTATGTCTTCAACAAGTGCTTTAGGTAAAGGGTTTAGAGAAATTGTCGAAAAGGCTAGTCAAAGTTGCGGCAAATCCTTTGAGAGTTTATTAAATATAATCAGACCTATTGGAATCGAGATGGAAAAGTCTATGTTTGAAGCAACTAAAGGTGTTAATACTCACAAAGGAATCATTTTTTCTTTAGGCATTATTGCTGCAGTGGCGGTGAAATTGAATGCTGAAGAATATTATCCGTTAAATTCTGATATAATATCAGAAAAAATCAAAATAATGACTCAAGGTTTGAGTAATGAATTGAACAATAGTCAAAGCAAAAAAAAATTAACTAAGGGCGAGGAAATTTACTTCAACTACGGTTTTAAAGGGATTAGAGGGGAAGTAGAATCAGGTTTTAAAACCGTTTTTTTGGCAGCTATGCCTGAATTAAGAAAATATACAAAGAGTGATATTAGTCAAAATAATTTGTTTATCAATATACTTTTGAAAATAATGACTATATGTGAAGATTCAAATATTATTTCTAGACATAATCCAAAAACTTTAATAGAAGTCCAAGATTTGGCAAGAATATTTATTGAATCAGGTGGAATGTGTCAGGAAAAAGGAATGGAAGACATAAAAAAAATGGATAGATATTTTATAAAAAGAAACATTAGTCCTGGCGGGTCAGCAGATTTATTAGCAGTTACGATTCTTTTTGGCTTTATAGAAGGCATTATTGAGTAATTTTAATGCTTATTCATATTCTAATAAACGAATAATATAAAATATTCTTGACGAATACCTTAATAAATACTATAATTAAGTTAACATAATCTTAACAATATATTTTCTAGGCAATATCTGAGACAAATTTGGAGCAGATTTATGCAAAGAATCCACTATTAGTTATGTTATTAAAATTAAATATTAAATTGGAATTTTTTTTGAAATTAAAGGAAAAGGTTTTCAATACACTGATAGTATACGTTGAATGAATTTCAGGCAAAGTATAAGGTCAGCACAAATTTATTTTGTGTTGACCTTTTTTTGTAATTAAGAATGATTTTATGGAGGCCATAATGCAAAGAATGTTTAAATATGATGAAAAGGGAAGGATGGCATTAAAGAATTTTCTAGAGACATTTGATTTATCCTTAGATCAAGATATTGAGAAAACTTATGTGAAAAAAAAATCTGACGGAAAAATTATTGCTACAGGTTCAATTGCAAAAAATGTTTTGAAATCAATCGCTGTTGATAAAAGTTATCAAGGTTCATCTTTAATTAATGAAGTCGTTAGTTATTTAGTTGAAGAATGCTATCAAATGGGAGAAACACATTTATTTATTTATACAAAACCCGAAAGTTATAAAGCGTTTGAATTTTTCGGTTTCAAAAAAATCATTGAAACGGATAGGGTTGTCCTTATGGAAAATAAAATTAATGGATTGCAAGATTATTTAAAAAACATTACAGATAAAGGGATAGTTACGCCTAGTGCTGGTGTAGTATTAAATGCAAATCCTTTTACTAAAGGACACTATCATTTAGTTAAGCGAGCAAGCGAAGAAAACTCATGGGTGCATGTATTCGTTGTTTGGGAAAATCAATCAACTTTTTCTAATGTAGAACGTTATGACTTAGTCTGCAAAGGTCTTAAGAATTTGAAAAATGTAAGTATTCATAAAGGTCTTAACTATATAATTTCTGCTGCAACTTTTCCGTCATATTTTATAAATGGTGAAGATAAAGTTATAAAAGAGCAAACTAAATTAGATCTAAAGTTATTTGGCGAAAAAATTTCGCTAGCATTAGTTATCACAAAACGTTATGTTGGCGAAGAGCCTTTTAACAATACGACAGCAAAGTACAATGAAATGATGAAAAAAGTTTTGCCTGATTATGGAATTGAAGTTATTGAAATTGAACGGAAAAAAATTCATAATCAGATTATTAGTGCATCAACAGTTAGACGCCTAATTTATGAAGGAAATTTAGAAGAATTAAAGTGTTTAGTACCGAAAAGTACATTTGCGTACTTAAAATCACCTGATGCTCAGGGTGTTATTAGTAAAATAAAAAAATATTATGATGATAAAAATTTAGTATAGGGGGCATTAAATTGAAAATAAAAAAAGAAACCATTGCCGGGACTTTAGAATCAAGTGATATTCAAATCACTATTACAAAAAAAGATTTGCTTGAAAATACTATTCATTTAGAAAGTCCAGTGAAGCATTTATATGAAGAGGATATCAAAAAAGTTATTATGGATACTTTAGAGAAACATCAAATTACTCATACAAATATTAAAGCTATAGATAAAGGGGCTTTAGATTGTACCATTGTAGCACGAACCCAAAGTGCTATTTACAGAGCAACTGAAAACAAAAAAATAAATTGGGAGGCTGTTGATTAATGGGGAAATTAAGAAGAACTATGATGTATGTACCTGGAAATAATCCGGCTATGTTAACTGATGCAGGTATTTATGGTGCTGATTCACTAATGTTTGATTTAGAGGATTCAGTAGCTTTAAATCAAAAAGACAGTGCACGATTGTTAGTTTATCAAATGGTCAAAAATAATAATTATAATCAAGAAGTAGTAGTCCGGATTAATAGTTTAGAGACGGACTTAGGCACTTTAGATATTGAAGCAATGGTGCGAGCAGGTGTGGATGTTATACGCTTACCCAAAACTGAAACTGCTGAGGATGTCAAAAAAGTAGAGAAAATCATAGAAAGAGTAGAAAAAGAAATTGGATTAGAAGTAGGGTATACAAAAATTATGGCTGCCATCGAAGGACCATTAGGGGTAATAAATGCTTATGCTATTGCAACGGCATCGAAACGTTTAATTGGTATTGCAATTGGTGCAGAAGATTTTGTTACGAATATGAAAACTAAAAGATCTAAATCAGGTGTTGAGTTACTAATGGCGAGAAGTCAACTAGTATTAGCGGCACGTGCTGCAAACATTGCAGCTTTAGATACAGTTTTTTCTAATGTAGAGGATTCAGAAGGCTTTAGAGAAGAAGTAAAGCTCATTAAATCTTTAGGATTTGATGGTAAGTCAGTTATTAATCCAAGACAAATTGGTTTAGTACATGATATATATAAACCTTCTGAAGAAGAAATAGAAAACGCTAAACAAATCATTTATACAATAAAAGAAGCAGAAGCAAAAGGATCAGGTGTTATATCTCTTAATGGACAGATGATTGATAAACCTATTGTTGAAAGAGCAAAACGTGTCCTTGAATTATCAGGCTTATCTGAGGAAGTGATATAGATGAATGAAAATAATGAAATAATTAATTATAACGGTGAGTTTGAGAAAATACCAACTGGAAAAAAATATGCACCACGAATAAAAAGTGTATTTCCAGGAGAAGAAAAATATACCGAATCTCTAAAAGAATCGATAATTAAATCTGGTTTAAGTGACGGTATGACAATCTCATTTCATCATCATTTTAGAAATGGAGACTATATTTTAAATAATGTTTTAGATATTATCGCGGATTTAGGAATTAAAGACTTAACTTTAGCAGCAAGTTCTTTAGCAACTGTACATGAACCGATTATTCAGCATATTGAAAATGGAATTGTGACAGAAATATTAACTAGCGGTTTGAGAGGGAAATTAGCTTCTGAAATTTCTAGTGGATTATTAAAAAAACCAGTTATTATTCGTTCACATGGTGGTAGAGCCAGAGCTATAGAAGCAGGAGATATAAAAATTGATGTTGCTTTTTTAGGAGCACCTAGTGCAGATGTTTATGGTAATGCTAATAGTGTTAAAGGCCATTCTATTTGCGGTTCCTTAGGATATGCTAAAGTAGATGCTGAATATGCAGAACATGTAATTGTTATAACGGATTGTTTAATAGATTATCCTAATTACCCGGCAAGTATTTCACAAAAAAATGTTGATCAGGTCGTTAAGGTTAATGCGATAGGTGATCCTGACAAAATTTCTACTGGAGCAACTAGATTTACGAAAAATCCTAAAGAGTTATTAATGGCAGAAAATGTAGCGCAAATAATACAAGAAACAAAATATTTTAAAGACGGTTTTTCATTTCAAACCGGTTCTGGGGGAGCATCATTAGCAGTTACAAGGTTCCTAAGAGAAGCAATGATTGAAAAATCAATTAAAGCTAGTTTTGTTCTAGGTGGTATCACAAAACCTATGGTTGAAATGTATGAAGAAGGATTAATCAAAACTCTATTTGATGTTCAAAGTTTTGACAAAACTGCTGCTAAATCTATAAAAAATAATGAAGAGCATTTTGAAATTGATGCATCATTATATGCAAATCCACATAATAAAGGTAATATTGTTAATAAATTAGATGTCGTTGTTCTAAGTGCATTAGAGATAGATGTAAATTTTGATGTAAACGTGATTACAGGATCTAATGGGAAAATTATGGGCGCATCTGGTGGACATAGTGATACAGCGGCTTGTGCTAAATTAACTGTTGTTGTAGCGCCACTCTTTAGAGGCCGTATTCCTACTGTAGTTAAAAAAATTCACAATGTAATTACGCCAGGTTCAAGTATAGATATTTTAGTTACAGAGCGGGGTATAGCAATTAATCCATTGCGTGAAGATTTAATGGATGTTTTTGAAGAGTCGCGTTTGAATATTACTAAGATTCAAAACCTAGAGAAAATTGCGAGGGATTATTGTGGTGAGAGAAAGCCGGTTAAATTTACTGATCAAACTGTTGGCATAATTGAATATCGAGATGGTACGGTAATAGATTTAATTAAGGCAGTAGAAAACAATGCATAAAGAAGTAGTACTCCTTGACATACTTCATGCAAGGGATCGACGTTTAAACGAACGTAGTCAACATTTTTGCTATGATAATATTTTTTTAATTACTTTGATGTTAAATATTCCCGGTAATGAAAAAACAAATGAAAAGTATATAAAAGTTTTTAAAGAAGGGATGTTCTTATTAAAGAAAAGACTCGATTCCTTAGGGGTGAAGACCGTTGAAGTAAAAGAAAACCATTATAATACAGGTTCAGAAGGTGTTTTTATAGTTTCAAATGAAGATTTAGATCAGAACTCTTTAATCACAATAAAAAAAGAATTAGTTAAGTTGGAAGAGACGCATTATATTGGTCGATTACTAGATTATGATCTTTATATAAATATGGAAAAACAAATATCTAGAAAGGATATTCCTTTAGAGAGTCGAAGGTGTTTTGTTTGTAATAAAAAAGCTAAAGATTGTTCTAGAAGCCGAAGACATAACATTGAAGAAATTCTTGAAGTTATTGATAAATCCATTGAAAATTACTGTTTCAACGGTAAGCATTAATAAAAATCTCATTGGGAGATTTTAAATAAATTAAAATACAGGGGGAAAAATGAAAAGAAAAATTTCAATATTGTTGGTATTAGTATTATTACTAAGTGTTTTTTTAGTAGGGTGTAACCAAAATTCAGAAGTAAATGAGGATGAGGAAGAAGCAAGTGCTAATGAAGACGCGAATAGTGACTATCCAGAAGGTAATTTAGATTTTATTGCACCTGGTGGAGCAGGTGGCGGATGGGATTTAACAATTCGTACAACAGCAAAAGTATTATCAGATACGGGTATAGTTGAAAATTCCATGCCTATTACAAATAAGCCTGGAGCTGGCGGCGGTGTAACATTATCTTATTTACAACAAAAAGAAGGTGCTGATGATACAATTGTTGTATATTCACCACCGTTATTACTAATTAACTTGAATGGTTCTAGTGAGTATAGTTATAAAGATACTACACCACTTTCTAGATTAATAGCTGATTATGGAGCTTTTGTTGTGAGAGATGACTCTGAATATACTTCTATTTCTCAAATTATGGATGCACTAAAAAAAGATCCAAAGAGTGTAAAAATTGGTGGAAACTCATCAGTTGGAAGTATGGATCATATTCAATTCTTAATGATGGCTAAAGCTGCTGGTGTAAAAAATCTAAATGAAATTGATTACATTAGTTTTCAAGATGGCGGTGCAACTGCACAGATTTTAGGGGGTCACGTCGACTTATTATCTACTGGTCTAGGAGATGTTGGAGGCGTTCTAAAAAGCGGCGACTTAAAAGCCCTAGCCCACACTGGAGAAAACAGAATATCGGGTGATAGTGTTTTATCTGAAATTCCTACATGTATGGAAGAGGGAATTGATGGATCATTTGTCAACTGGCGTGGAATCTTTGGACCACCAAATATGCCGGAATATGCGGTAAAATATTGGGAAGATGCTTTAAGTAAAATGGTTGAAACGCCTGAGTGGGATGAGGCTTGTAAAAAGAATGGATGGGATAAAGTTTATTTAAATAGTTCCGAATTCGAAACTTTCTTAGAAAAGACAAATGAAGACTATAAAAGTATTTTAGAAGAAATTGGTATGTTAAATTAATAGTTTGATCTACATTTAGATTTTAATCTAAATGTAGATTTTTTAAAAATTTTAGGAGGCATCATGAGCGAAAAAAAGATAGATTTTAGCGCAATAATAGGTATAATAGTAACCGTTCTAGGTGTACTTTATACATTTTATGCCTTTGCACTGCCTAAGGCTGCCATAGGCAATCCAATGGGACCATTATATTTTCCAATAGCTTTGGGAATTGTATTAAGTATTTTAGGTGTTATTTTAATAATAAGAAGTGATTTTTCAAAGATAAAAACATCAATAAGGTTTATTAAAGATCAGACGCTAGAAGATAAGAAGGTAACATTTATGATAGCTATGACTTGTATTAGTGGTATTGTTTATGGTGTATTATTTGATTTAATAGGTTTTGTTGTTTCTACTATTATTTTTCTAATGAGCATTCTTACAATGACTAATCCAAAAAAACATATTCAAAATACAATTATTTCAGTTCTTTTTAGTGGCAGTGTATATGCTTTATTTAAATTTGCATTAGGAATTCCTTTACCAGAATTACCTTTATAAAAAGAAATAGAGGAGGAAAATAATCATGTTAGAAATTTTACAAAATTTACTTAGTGGTTTTGTTATTGCTTTAGAACCATACCATTTATTTTTAACTATGGCAGGTGGAATACTTGGAACGATTGTAGGTATGTTACCAGGATTAGGACCAGCAACAGGAATTGCTGTTTTAATACCCCTTACTTTTACAATGGATCCAACAGCTGCCATGATTACAATGGTTGGTATTTATTACGGGGCAATGTATGGTGGTTCAAGAAGTTCGATTTTAATCAACACACCAGGAGATGGTGCTGCGCTTGCAGCAACTTTTGATGGTTATCCAATGGCTATGAATGGGCGATCAGAAGCTGCCTTAGCTATTTCTGCCATTGCGTCATTTATTGGTGGTGTTATAGCAGCAATATTCATGGTATTATTAGCTACACCTGTAGCAGGTTTTGCACTTAAATTTGGTCCTGCTGAATACTTTTTGCTTATGATTGCTGCATTATCTATGACGGCATCAATGGCAAAGAATAATCAACTCAAGGGTTTTATTTCATTGACGATTGGCTTAATGATTGCTACAATTGGTATAGATGCACAATCTGGAGTTCAAAGATTTACATTTGGTATTTTAGAACTTCAAACCGGAATCGATTTTCTTGTAGTCATTATAGGGATTTATGCATTAGGCGAAGTCTTCAAAAGTTATAGAACAGTTATTAAAGGTTTAAAGAAAGCTCAGAAGAAATTTGGAAGAATTTGGATAAGTAAAGAAGAATGGAATCGTTCTAAGTGGCCAATATTGAGAAGTGCACCCCTTGGATTCATAATTGGTGCTTTACCGGGAGCTGGTGGAACTATGGCTTCACTAATGGCTTACAATAATGAAAAACAAATATCAAAAACACCAGAAAGATTTGGTAATGGAGCCATTGAAGGTCTTGCAGCACCAGAATCAGCTAATAATGCTGCTTCTGTTGGAGCATTAATTCCAATGTTAACATTAGGAATTCCAGGGTCAGGTACAACTGCGGTTATGATGGGTGCATTACTCATGTTAGGCATTCAACCAGGACCATTATTATTTACACAGCATCCAGATATTGCTTGGCCACTAATGGCAAGTATGTTTGTTGGAAATGTGATTTTAGCTGTTGTAAATATACCTTTAGCTAGTATTTTAGTTAGAGTATTGGCTATACCCATAAGAATTTTATATCCAATTGTTTTAGGATTAGCATTTGTTGGGGTTTATGCAATTTCAGTAAGTACAGTAGACTTTTATTTGTTAGTAATATTTGGCTTAGTTGGATACTTAATGAAAAAGGTAAATATACCGACGGCACCGATGATTTTAGCCGTTATTATTGGAAATACAATGGAACAATCTTTTAGACAAGCTTTAAAAATATCTGATGGTAATTTAGAAATATTTTATGGTTCTAAACTTGCAATAGGATTAATCTTAGCAATAGCAGTTTCTATTATTGGACCAATATTAAAAGATAAATATTTAAACAAAAAGCGAGCTGAAAATAAGTCCGCTGTATAAATAGTATTAGAATTAGTTTTTATTAGTCTTAGTGATGTATATAGGAAAGGGAAAAATGTTTAATAGATATTTCAAGTTTTCTGATCAACTAATGCATTCTTACAAAAAAATAATTACAGTTATAATTATTTTAATTATAACTGTAATTTTTGCTGCATTTTATAATTTTTTCATCTTTAGAGACAGATTAATAGTTAAAGAGCAGCAACAATTACTTTTATTGGCAGAAACGACAGCTGATCGATTAGAAGATTTTTTTATTGAAAAAATTCAAGATTCAAATGTATTGAGCAAATCTATTGCAGAAGACTATTCTCTTTCTATGATTAGTGAAGAAGAAAAAAATCAGCTAAAAAATACCGTTCGGGACTATTTGAGACTTCAAAATAAAAAAGTTCAATTGGTGCAATTATATGACGAAGAGAAAAATTTGTTTTATCAGTATAGCCAAGACGATTTTGAAATCTCACAATACCCGGAAGATTATTTGCAGACAATACCTAAAATTGCTACTGAACTACCAAAAATCGGAAAACTTCGTTATGCCAATGAAAAATCTTTTATAGATATTACATCTGAGATTAAAGATCAAGGACAGGTGAAAGGTTATCTGCGTCTTATTATTAATTTAGAAGATATTTATAATTTGCTCATTGCAGATATTCGAATAGGTGAAAATGGATATGCTTCAGTGAAAAGTTCAAAGGGAATTTTAGTTATGCATCCTAAAAGTGAAGATATTGGAACCCATGTTATGACTGCAAGGAAGGAAGAGTTTCCCCAGTATGATTGGAGTGAACTTGAAGCTATTGTAGAGCGACAAAAAGAACCCGTTAAAGGTACAGGGATTTATCATTCTATTTGGTATCATGACGAAGAGATGCATAGAGTAAAGAAGTTTAGTGGTCATGCACCCGCTTTTATTGGTGATGATTTTTGGATGGTTACCGCTTCTATGGATTTCTTAGAATTTAGTAAAATTTCTAGAAAATATTTCATTCTTAGTTTAATCATTGCTAGTATTATACCCGTTCTACTAGTGGTTTTTTTAATTTATGTAATTAATTTAAAGAAAAACATTAGATTTTTAGAAAATAAGCAAGAATATTTGAAGCAAGTTGATGTCCTTAATTTAGAACTTGAAAAGGATATAGAGGAAAGAAAAATTCTAGAAAAAGAATTACAAAAATCAAAAAGTAGGTTTAAGCAGCTTTTTAATGCGGGTACAGATTTGACATTTGTCGTTATATATAATCGTAAAAAGATGATATACAAAATTGTTGAAGTAAATGATATTGCTTGTAAACGGTTAAAGTATAAAAGGAAAGAATTATTAGGTGAAAATTATTTCAATATTGATAAAAAGCTTTCTATTTTGGCGACGAAAAATTTTGTTGATTTATTAAAATCCGGTGGGACAAACATATTCGAATCAGTATTAATTACAAAAAATGGGGAAAAAATTCCTGTGGAAGTGAGTGGCCAAGTTTTCAATTTGGAGGATCAAGAAACCATTATTCTTGTAGCAAGAGACATTAAAGATAAGAAAATAAGAGAAGAACAATTAAAGAAAAATAGAGCATTACTAATTTATCGTTCTAGATTAGCGGCTATGGGAGAAATGATTGCTAATATTGCCCATCAATGGCGTCAACCTTTAGGTAGTTTGAGTTTAATAATAGCCAATATTCAAGATGCTTACGACTATGACGATTTAGATGAAAACTACTTTAATAATTCAGTTAAGCGTTTGGAAGATATTATCAGTCAAATGTCTGTAATTATAGATGATTTCAGATTCTTTTTTACTCCAATGGTGGAAAAAGAAATCTTTAATGTGAAATCGCAAATCGAAAGTTCTATTGCTATGGTGAAGGATCGTATAGATATTCAAGAAGTTAAAATAAGTTTAAATTCAGAAGAAGAAACCTTTATATATGGGTATTCTAATCAATTATCACAAGCTATTTTAAATATTGTTAATAACTCAATTGATGCTTTAAAAAATAATAAAACAAATAAAAAAATTGATATTTCAATTGTAGATTTCAAGGGTTCAGTTATGATTAGTATCGAAAATAATGGGATGCACTTACCATCAGGAATTGAAGATAAAATATTTGAGCCTTATTTTACTACAAAAAAATCTGAAGGTGGTACAGGTATTGGCTTATATATGACTAAAATGATTATAGAATCAAATTTCCAAGGGGAAATAAGTATATTCAATTCAGATGAAGGCGTTATAACACAATTGATTTTACCATCGAGTGAGGCGAAAAAATAAATGAATAATCCGATTTTAAAAAAAATAAAATTATTAATAGTAGAGGATGATAATACCCAAAGAGAAGAATTGGCAAGATTTTTCAAAAGACGGGTAGATAAAGTATATTTAGCAAAAAATGGAGCAGAAGGCTTGAATAAATTTGAAGCCTTAAATCCTGATATTATACTCACTGATCTTCGTATGCCAAAGATGAGTGGGTTAGAATTAGTAGAAGCTGTTAGAAGAAACGATAGATTAATTCCAATTATTATTTTTACAGCTATGAATGACAAGGATATTATTTTAGAAAGTATAGATAAAGGTATTTCAAATTATGTCATTAAACCTATAAATATGGGAGATTTAATGGAAGCTGTCACTGATGCGGTAAAAACTTTAGTTATTATTAATAAAGATAAATTTGTTGTGACTGTTTCACCTAAAGAGCGAAATATGCTAAAAAATGAGTTGTCAAAATATTTTAAAGAACTTATTGGCAAGGGCCCGTCCGAAATTCGTATTGAGATCACTAATAAACAATGTGAAGTTGTATTAGTTGATATATTAACTATATATGAAGAAAGTCTTATAGCTAATGTTAAAAACATTAGTTTAGTAAATCATAATCGAAATATTTTAATAGAGGATAGAAAATTCGAAATGGAACAGTTAATTATAGATAACTTAAATATACCTGTTCATTTCAATAAAGTTAGTACTAATGCTTCAAAGAATAAATTGAGTATGGAATTTAGACTGAATTAACGGTGATAAAAGATTGAAATCAAATAATTAACTTTACTAGTGCTTAATAGTATAGTGTTTCATTAAGACATTATATATACTTATATCAGAGAAAACCATTCAAAATATAAAAAATACAGTGATTGCAATGGTTATTTTATTTTAAAATGACTAATATTAATTCATAAAGGGGGATAAAACATTTATAATCAAAATTATAAATCAAAGGGTATGGACCAAACGGATATTGAAATATTGAGAATTTTACAAGAAAATGGAAAAACATCTATGAGAGAGTTAGGTTCGCGAGTGCATTTAACATCTCCAGCGGTTTCTGAACGGGTTCGTAAATTAGAGGAAAGAAATATTATAACTGGTTATAAAGCCATTGTTAAACCTTCAAAATTAAATTTGACACTTGAAGCTTATATTGGTGTAGCCATGCGTCCAGCGCAGCTATTACATTTTGAAAGATTCGTGGAACAAGAACCAACAATAATTGAGTGTAATCATATGACTGGCCATGAGAGTATGACTATTCGAGTACTTGCTAAGAATACTGTAGAACTTCAAGAATTACTTGAGAAAATTCAAAAATATGGCAAAACTAATACCTCAATTATTTTATCAAAACCTTTAGAGAATAAAGCTATTTTACCTAGAGCGGATTAATAATAGAAAAAATATTATAGTAGCCGTATCAATAGGATATTTAAGAACTAGAAAAGAATA
>Ga0209414_1000621_pt1 | contig 17184 bp, 25 predicted proteins | sample LakVidmifraction_4_FD_181154 | JGI IMG/M metagenome (GOLD analysis project Ga0209414, IMG submission 181154) | Hypersaline microbial communities from Lake Vida, Antarctica - Brine Hole Two &gt;0.2 micron (SPAdes) (version 2) | ecosystem: Environmental > Aquatic > Non-marine Saline and Alkaline >... | reverse complement strand
GATCAGATACCAATTCATTATTAATTTCCGTGATTGGACAATTTATGTCCAAATTAGATCAGCCCTTGGTTGTAGATAATTACTTCGGCTTTGAAGCAGAAGAAAAAAGGCAAAAAACGCAACGAACTCTTGAAAAATTAAAGCAAAAAACACAAATAAAATCATAACGCTAAAATAAAAAAACATACAATGGCTTTCAACACATCAATCATATCCTTCAATTACAGGAAAAACTCCGGAATAATTCCCAATATAGATATTGAGCTCACTCCGGAGGAAGCAAAAGTTTTCCCCCAATATAATAGTGTACAGAAGCCGGTTTGGGTAAATTTTATTTTGCAAAATATAGAAAAAGACGAAAATGGATGGGCTACAAAATTCCTTTATAAAGTTGTAATTGTTCCTGATTATGCCGATATATTAGCAGCTGGAATTATACAAGAAAAAGCATCTGTTAGTTATCAATACCAAGGAACTCTTGCCGGAAATACAGCATATATTAATATCAATCTTCGGGTTTTAGAATACACCATTTTATCCTTAAGCGCTAATAATTTCACCTTTAATTATACGATAGGTGATCCCGCGCCCGCCGGACAATTCTTTACGCTGTTCACTTCCGGGTCCTGGTCTATCGCTGCGGATCAGTCTTTTGTAAATTTCAGTCAAGTGAACGGCCAAGGGCAGACAATTATCACGCTGAATGTAGATGTTACCGGCTTGCCCTCCGGACTTCATACAGCCACATTTCAGGTAGATGATGGCACCAGCCAAAAGACCGGGCAAGTATATCTCATCATTAGCGGTTCCGGAGATGTGGAAGATTATTTAAACGTGAGCCCTTCAATTTTGCAATTTTCCGAAACCTATCTGGAAGCCGCCACAAGTGAAGGCGCTGTAAAAATAGATTCGTCGCTTGCTGTAACCATAGAGACAGATGCCACCTGGTTGCTATTATCGGCTGCAAATGCTGCGGCGGGACTTTCAGAAATTACCATCAACACCCAAAATACAGAACTCCTTCAAATTGGCGGATATCCTGCCGAAATCAGGGTGATCAGCAATTATACGGTTCGACTAATAAGTGTTTTCTTACAAATTGTGGAGATCACTTCCACAGGGATTGAAGATAACGGCTTTTATTTTGCTGAAGATCGCAACACCTTGAAGCTCACCACAGGAAATATAAATACAGAAGCCGTTTTAAATTTCATCACCTCCGGCACCCTGGAGATGAAGAGATATACTCGGGAAGTTCCGTTTTACAGGAATTTTGCAAGTATCATTATCGGTTTAGAAACCAACCTATTTTTGAAACCTCAGGCCATTCCGCAGGTATTATACAGCCAGGGATTTTCGCCTGTGAAACCCATCCGCATAGATTTCTCGGTATTTGATAAATCTTTGGAAAACACCTCCATGGTAGAACGCACAGGATATTCAAACCTTCAATTTTTGAACGGCAACACGCCTAAAGAAGTGGATGTATTGACAAAATTGCCAAAGAAAATCACCGTGCCTGCAGATGGCAAGATCAGTTTTTCATTTAAATCGGCAATTGCCATTACAGAAATAAAATTAACAGGAAGTGTTAATCAAAATATTCAGGTAGATTTTCAAGGCGCCCAAATTAATGCTGCGATAATCGATTTAAAACCCTATAATTTAGTTGCCGGAAACAGTGTGACAATCTCCTGCGGGCCGGTGACAATTCAGGTATTTATCAAGCCTACACAAACACCAACCTCGCAGCTTATTTGGTTGAACGAATGGGATTGCCCTGAGATTATGAATTTAACCGGAAATGTGCTCGCGGTGTGGGAAGATGATTCCACAACGGCAGTAAGCAATAGAGCAGGGAAAGATTATACCAGCATTATTGAGACCAAAAAGCCTAAAAAATATAAGCTTAATACCGGGAATATTTACAGCGAATTGGAAGTCGAATTTCTTGCCGATATTCTAAGTTCAAAACAAATGTGGCTGCAATTTGGTACCGAGCGCGTGGAAGTGATCAAGACCTTCCGGGAGATCGCAATTTCCGAAACCCGGAGATCAAGTATGGATTTTAATTTAACCTTTGATTCCGCTATAAAATGATAGTTTTCCAGGCTCCCACATTTCAAATAGATCTCAGTTCCTACGGCGTAATGCTGAAGGAGAAGAGTAATTTGTTTAATAATGAACTCAATAAAAGCTACTCCCTGCCCTTCACTATAAATGCAAATGAATATTTACTCCTGAAATTAGGGTTGCCAACGCTGGAAAATATCACCGGGGCAGAAACCAGAGTTGCGGGAAAATTGGTGTTGGATGACAGGCATTTTCCCTGCAGCTTATTTATTGGCGATGTTTTGGAAAATAAACTCCAGTGCAATTTAATTTACGGAAATGAAGATCTCGCGGTTTACAATACCAAATTAAAGGATTTGCCCTGGCCTTTAGTGATAGTCCCCAGTCTTCATGTGCACGCAATTATGGCCAACAGGTCAGGATGGCCAATGACGCCTTATAACTTCCCGATGCTCTATAAGCCGGAATTGAGAGAGGAGACTAATTATGCGCTTTTTGAAGGCTTTGTAAATAATAATGACGGCACCAATTATTTGACCAATGAAGTGGATAATTCCGGAGCAGAACCGGTGTATATCAACAGAAATGTGCTGGCACCTTTCCCGTATTTATTGGAAATATTGAGGCTTGGTTATAAAACTGCGGGCTTGAAAGTCTTTGGTGATCTCTTTGAAGATGAAATTTTAAAGAAAACCCTTTATATTCCTAAAAATCACCTCGAAAAATTCAAGGGAGCCGAATATTTAAACTTTAATTTCACAACTCCCACCGGTACCGAAACTATTTTTAACGAACTGGTGTACGGAGTTTATGAAAAAGAACTTGTGCCAACTGAAGCCGGGAGTTATGAGATTTCCTACCTGTTGAACCTAGACCCAATTATTGCTTCTTATTTTGAATTCAATATTTTTACCGAAGATGCGCTAAGCGGAATCAGGACCAATGTTTTTCAGGCTTTATCGAGAAATAATCGCGTGCATCTGGAAGATAAATTTGTGCTGAATGTGGAAGCTGCCGCCCAATACGATCCCATTATTCTACAGTTAAAATTAATCCACACGCCCGAAAGTATTGCGGCATTCACCAGTTTTGAGTATAGATTTAAAGGCGGACAGTTAAATGAATGGCCCACTGTATTTTCGCTTCGGGATTTTATGCCGGAGATGACCTTTGGCGAATTTGTGAATAATATGCAAGGCTGGCTCAATCTGGATGTGCAGCCAAAAGACAAATATGTGGACATCAACTTTGCGCAGGACTCGGTTTTAAAACGCCCCCGCGTGAATCACGAACACCTGGAAGTCCCGGGCAAGAAAGTCAGCTCCAATACCAACCGACTATATAAATTGAGTTATGCCAATACTGAAAAAGTGCTCTACAATAAGAACGGCCAGATTTATTCTGATCTGGATGAAGCCGGGAATGATGTGATTGAAATTAAGATGGATTTGCAGCCCGCCTTGGTAGAGTCGAATGAAAATGTCACTACGGCGGTTTTTCCAAAAGATAACGCTGCAATTGATTTTTGCGTATATGAACCCCTTATTGCCGGGTCCGGATTAAAACCCCTGTGCTCTTCAACTTTAGTGCGGGAATTATTCCTGCAAGCCGTGTTTTTATCCAGGTGGGAAAAATGGCTTTATTTTAGAGTAAATTCCAAGACCTTTAAAGAGAGTTTTGACTGCTCTGTACATAACAGGATCTCCACCAATGAACTTTCGGTAAAATATAATTCTTTGCACTTGTTGAAATCTGTAGACAAAAAATATAAATCGGAGAAGGTGATGCACGTGGAGATTGAGAGTGAGACGTTTTAGTGAGCGCCAACAGAAAGGATTGATTAGTTTTTGGCAAAACGGTCAATATTACTATAGCGCATATCTTTGGGATATTTCAGTAATACAAAATCAATCCTTCTGGCGCGAGCAGGTGGTGCCATCTATAACCGCGCATTTCCAATATTTAAACCATCAATTCCACTATCAGATTTACATATTGGCAGAACAAATATAGAATTTTCTAAAGTTTTTGTTATAATTATTTGAAATTATTGTAAAACCTATGAATTAATATTTTTTAAGACCAGGAACCATCCGCATTCTGCCATATTGTTTTTTCATTTCCGTTTTCATCAAGAATTACGTTTGGTGTACACATAATTTGAGATTTGAAATCTACACTTTTATCTCCTTCAGAAACGCCAAAATCATAACCAAAAATATGTTTAGCAGATATTCCGTAATTTAATTTTTCTCTATGCTTATCAATTATTCTCTCTAGCGCAAAAAAATCATAGCTTTCAGGAATTTCATATAAAACTTCTTTTGGGGAGGTTTCATCCCAATCTTTTGCAATATCTGCTGTAATATGTTTTGAAACGCTTTTGCTTCCGTCTTTTTCAGTCACGGTAATTGTGAATGATTTAGTATTCTCATTTTTGTTTTTAACTTTAAAATCTTTCATACCGCGAAGGGGGGATTTATAAAAAAGTTTTCTTTCTACGAATAATGCTTAATAAAATTGTTCTTTCACAATCTAAATTACTTTCTGATTTAGCTGCAGTCTTTATGATTTCAATTCCTCTTTCAGAATAATAAAGCAAACCCCATTTTTTTGGAATTTCATCCGGACTAATTAGACTCTCTGGAACTAGGTAATATCTAAAATTTCCAATTCCTAAAAATTCATTAATTCTGAATACCTTCTTAAAATCCTGTTTAAAATCTAATCTACTTATTTTAGTTTCAATTAAAACAGAAGCCCAAGAGCACCATCCTATTACATCAGGTTGTTCCCCAGTTGCTGTAGCTGTTCTTAAATCGTTCGCAATAATGTTACAATTTGGAACTGTACCGTTCTCAACATGGTTCTTTAGCCATTTAGATCCTAATGTCGTCAGTGTATTGTGATCCATAACAGTAAAGTGCTTCCTAATATGTAAATCGCAAGGTTTTTTATTTTTACTCATACCCAAATATATAAAAATAAACCCACAGGTTAATCTTTAGAAATCAAAAGTATAGAGATCCGAATGGTCTGGGGGGATGGATTGTTTGTGTTGGCGAAGGTAATTTTTTATTCCGGCCAAACTCCGGTGCTGGGTGATTGGCATCAGCTTGAGTAAAATTTCCATTTCACCCATTCCTTTATCGACATACGAATTGTAAAGGTTCATAATCGCGGTGTGTCTCCCGGAATAAAGTCCGTATTCCCTGCCAAAACCAAGGTTATTCTTGATCTTCCGAAACCTGAGTCCGAAGTGATCTACCTTAGATTTTAGGGCGACATCCCAAGCTGCAGGTTCATTTTTTGGAGTGAATAAATTGTATTTCCCGGGATATTTATCAAGATTCATATTTTCAATCGTCGGCTGCAGCTTTCTAATAATCCTCCTGGTGCTATCTTTGTCGGTTTTAGTCTCCACATTCAGCATCCAATTTTGAGTATTAATATCGCTTACCTTGAGTCGGCAAATCTCCATTGGCCTGAGCACCGGATAAAGTATGAATGAAAAAAACGGAATCAGGTACGGATCCTCTTTTTGCATTTCGGCTTTAATTCTCATCAGCTCCTCGATGGTGAAGGCTTTATTGTTCACGGGATCTGAATCTACCGTTGGAATGTCCTTGATAAAATTAAAGGGGATCATCCGTTCATTTTTCAGGGTGGTAAATAAAGAAGAAAGACTCCGCTTGTGATTATTTACCGAGGATCCACTTATCCCCTCTCCTGTAATCTCATTGGTGTATTCAAATCGGATGTAATCCATAAACTCATAGAAATTGTCAATGGAAAATTGATAGATATCCATTCCCAGATATCCGTTATTTTTCGCCCACTCCAGGAACCGGTTTAGGTGGAACTCGTAGCCGTGGAGCGTAGAATCTTTTTTTGTTCCTTTTTTAATTTCAAAAGCATATTTTAAGGCCTTCTCCAGGGTAGTTGCTTTTTTCCTGGTCGATTTCTCCCGGGCAGCAGTTTTGGTGATAGGATTCCATCCTCTATCCAATGCAGTTTCGTAAGCTTTTACCAAAGCCAGTCCAACGGCCTTTCGTTCCTTAACGGTTTTCTGCCTGTTGATGCCTTTTTTGTACTTGAATTTTATATCTAGGTTTCCGGATTCCGGATTTCTCCATAGGAACCACACATACCAGTAATTTCCCGGTTGCACTGTTGGCTTTCCGTTCTTTTTTGGGATGTACAATTTTGGCTGAGAATACTGTTTTTTAGACATATTAATCTCAAATGTAGTTGGCCCTGAAGTTGGCCCTTTTGTTATATTTATCTCGATTTTCATATTTAAAAATCAAGGATTAAAACTAAAAAACCCCTGTGTTTACAGGGGTTTCAAAGTACTCGGAGCGGGACTTGAACCCGCACGACCGTTGCGGATCATTGGATTTTAAGTACTGCATAATCCGAACATCAATATTTAATCCTCTGTTATTTAGTTATTTATAAATTTAGCATCTCCAAAAAAACCTTTTTTATTTAAAAAGATGGCCCTGGAAGTAACCTCGGTTCCTGGCCCATAAAACCAAGGAATAATTTTAACTTTTTTACGCAGACTGGTTTTTGATAATTTCACGCTGCAAGGCCTTAGCCCTGCACGTATTTAATTAAAAACCCAACGAATGTTTAAACAATTACAAAAATTGAGTGCACTGGAGCGCTTGGAAAATTATTTGAATTATTTAAAAAATAGGAAATCATACTCTTCTATAGATCGCAAAAAATTAGACCGCTATTTTGAAGAGGAATAAACTTCCTAACTTAAAACCCCGAGCTTTGTACGGCAGCATCTGTAGCTGCGTGCGCTTTATCATAGATGTCCATATACATTTCATAATTATATAATTCCAGCTTTACCAAGAAACTTTTCTTTCCGTAGATTTCGTAACTGGTTGGATAAAGCTGCGCTACAACAGTTTCATCTTCATTAACCATTAAAAGGCCATATTTTGAATTGAAATTTAAAGGTGCATTCCAATATTGCGGTTCTGAAAAAACATTAAAATTTAATTTTTCAAGAAAATTTCGAGTGTAATTAAGATAACTCACGCAGTTATCATACGTCTGACCCATTGCCGCGCCTTTTGGAGAAAATACGATACCGAACAATTTTTCGGAGGAGAAAATAAAATTCTGTCGGTAGATCCTATAGTCAAAATCATTGCCAACCTGAATATTTGTATAAATGTCTTTATTATCTTTAAATTCATCCTTGGCTTCCGATTCAGTCATTCCGGCCTCCAAACCTTTAAAAATAATTTGCGCATTCATTTGGCATAGAAAGCCAAAAAGAAAAATTAGAGATAAATAAATATGTCTCATATATATTAATTTTTATTAATTAATTAAACATTTTGCTCTATCTGTTTATTATCCCAATCTTCTTTAGTCGTATACTCTTTTTTTCTGAAAAAATTATTTAGAGCATACCAATAGCAAAAGCCAACATCTTTAAAAGATTCGCATTTACTTTCACTTACTTCTCCAGTTAACGGTACTTTTTCAGAATATTCTAGACGCCATTTAGAAATTCCTTTTTCAGAAAATTTTTCTATTTGACCCTCTGAAAGAATAGCATAACTTTCTATCCAAACGCCCTCCTGATCTTTGTCTACTTTATAGCCTTTTTCAGAAAGTAAAAACTCTTCTTTACTGCCATCTTCAAAAAGAAACAATACTTTATCACTTTTTAGTAATTTTATATCTTTCTGAAGACATCCAAAAATTATATAGTTGTTATCATCAACGCTTCGAAAACCAATATTGAAGCTTTCATTGCTGTCTGCGAAAAACATATATTTATCCAACACATAACTACCCGTTACAAAGAATTTCAGTTTTTTTTCATCATTAAATTCATCCTTCACAATATCTATTTTGCTTCCAGATGGAAAATCAAAACGAACGCCTCCATTAATAAAACTTTGTTGTATGGTGTCTTTATCTTCTTCGATTTCAATTACAGCATTTTTTGCGTTTTTCTTACGCCTGTATTTTCTAAACACAATAACTAATATCCATATAGGCGAAGTGAAAATTATCCAAGCGAAAAGCGATACTAAAAAATCTGTCATATATATGAGCTATTTACTTTGTTTCAAAAACTCATCCAGCTTCTCGCTGGATTTATTGATTTTGTCTGGATCTATTTTCTCCGTCCAATCCAACAATTTGCGTTGATCCATCAAGCCTTGCATTACGCCGGTACTTATTACCTCAAAGTTTTTTATCATTCCCTCGGCAAGGCTGTTCAAATCTTTTTTGATGTCCTGGTGCATCGCTTGCACGTCATTTAGCTTATAATCTGCTGCCGGATCTGAAATATTGGATTGTGTTCTAAGGCTCTTTAGCATTTCTCCTTCGCCCTTTAAAACCCAGTTCATATTATATTCCGGATAATTATCTGATATCTTTATTAATACATCTATGCCCGGAAGGCTATTGTTTTTGTTTAAAGTGTTCATGTAACCCGTTGATTTTCCAAGAACTATCTCAAACTGACTCTTATTGAGATGTCTGTCTTTTCTAATTTTATCTAAACGATCTAAAACACCCAAAGTCAGTTAATTACAATCTTATTGAAAAATTTATTTATATTTTCAGATAATTACTTGGTTTATCAGATAATTATCCACTATATTTGTTTATACCAAACCACAAACCAAATTTAGTTATAATATTTGGTCTGAACAATAGAAGCTTGCTATGATAATTGAATCCGAAAGAAAAAAGTTAAAAGAAATGATTGGAGGTATGTGGATCTCCAGGCTAAACAAGCACTTTATTGAAATCAATATGATTAATCGATATGGTGATCACTACTCAGCGCAGTACATCTCTTTAGTTTTTAATGGAAAAACAAAAAACGAAAAGCTTGAAAGAGCTATTTATGATTTTGCTGTTATACGAAAAAAGGAAGTAGATGATGAGGCTGCGAGAAGAAAATCAATTTTAGAAGAATAACAATGAATAACCAAAACCCTCCAAGCTTAGATTTAGACAAAGAATTGTCGCGCCTTCAAGTTGCTGTGGCCTTAAATACGCTAATTGTAAAACTACTTACAGCGGTTTTACTAATCACAGTAATGTCTGCATGGGTAATAATTGCGGCGGGTGTGGTGATAGAGCAAGAACAAAAAGAAAAGCCTGAAGTAGTAGCTTCAGGCTTTATTCATAAAAACTAACGCTTAAATTAATTGATTATGAAAACCAAAAGTACAACATCACATCAACATTCACAACATTTAATTGCGGGACTTCTGCAAAATGACCCAGGCATTGAATTTTACGGAATTCCTGCCAGTAAGGAAGTACAATGGATCCAAAATGGCAAAAGTCACAAATTTCAGGAATTGCCAAAGGAGATTTTTACAATCCTGGCCAATGCCTACAACTCTAACAATGCAGCGAAGATGATCTTTAGGGCCGAAAAGTTTCCAAGCATCTTAAGGAGAAGAGTAGAACTCTACACCTATTATATATATGGAGGTTGTGATGGCGTGCCGGATTTTGTAGATGGAAAGTTGCAGGACCCGGAAAACTACCGACATTCTAACGACTGTATTTCCCTGGGCTTTAAGAAAATAAAATTAAATGGATCTCCGCTCAAGAATCGTGAAATTAGAATGATAGACTTGATGATGCAGGATCCAGATGCCAAGGACGATGTTCTTGCCTTGAAAATGGGACTGGCCACAAGCACATACAACCAGCACAAGAGGGAATTGTTTGACAAAACGGGCATTCAGTCTAAGACCGGTATTATGATCGCCGCGCTTAGACAACGGATAGCTCGTTCTTTTTCATATTAATTTAATGCTAATAGAAATGGACGTAAAATTTTATGAGGATGCCATAAAAAGGCTGGAACAGAACATAGAATTTATAAAACACAGCAACATGTGCCGGAAAGAGCGGAATGATTTAAAGCAATGTTACCAACAACAGATTGCCAATCACAAGCATAACCTGATGTCCTTTTTAAAGTTTGATCAAAACTAGAAATTTGTACTAATGAGTCACTTATCTGCAGATAGTTTAATGCCGCTCGTCACCGCCCTTCCGGTGAGTGAGTTGTATGCCCTGCAGGTAAAACTCAACAGGCTACTTCGCAACCAGGACAAGCCTGTAAAAAAGAAAAAAGACATCTATACTAAAATTGGCGAAAAATATCGCCCGGAGAATTTTGAACAGCTGGTGAGTGAGATAATGCATGAAGCCCCCTAGCCCCCGAAGGGGGGATTAAGGAAAGCCCCCGAAGGGGGGATTAAGGAAAGCCCCCGGAGGGGGGATGAAGAAATACTCCGGGTCATTCAATAAAGAAGTGTGCGATAGGAATGACAATCAGAGGGATCGCACCCAAAACCTCTAAGGTTATCGCGGCAAAAAATGCCAGAAGGAGGGAAATGTTGACAGCCCGGAAAGACGGGCAAACGGAAAGTAAGCTCAGGCGGTAGAGCAATGAAATTATTTCATGTTGCGCAGGTTCGACTCCTGTACTTTCCACTAATACGTGAGAGGCTGCGAATTGGAGATCGCTCCATAGATTGGTAATCGATAATGCTATACGCGAGTAGCTCGATTTTGGAGGTTCGAATCCTTCCCTCTTGCCAACCATAAGCAAGTTTAAAACTTGTGGCTCAACCGGGCAGATCTTTGGTTATGCACCTGCCCGGTTTTTAAAATAATCCTGCTAGTGCGGGTAAGGGTTTTTATGCCCTGAAACATAAATTTTTTAATACTCAAATGTTGAGGGTGGATAGAACTGCCTTTTTTAAAAATAAAAATATGTGCAATAATACTACGGGAACCAAGGAAAAAATGACGACAGAAGATCTAGAAAGCTTAATTGATAAAGTAAAGGATCATAAGCACTTTGTCAATCGAATTACAGACACCATTCTTGTGTCACATTACTACTTAAACGAGATTCAGCGTCTTGAAGCTTCATCCTACCCCTCCTATCAGAGATTGTGTCGGCGAAGACTGAATGAATTTATAGTCTGGTTAGCTGAGGAGGATCCAAAAAGTTACATAGACAGTATAGGGCCTTTATTTACGCTTCAAAATCACATTAAAGCGCGATACGAAAAAGAAATACTTACCCCTAAAAACACCAAGAGCGAGGCTTAGCCCCGGAGTGAATGCCGCCGGGATGGAGAATCCTACCCCGGCCTGCATTTGCTAACAGAAACTAAAATTGTATGCAGCAACAAGACCCCACCCCCCAGAAGCATTCCATAGGTTCACTTATGCGTCTAAATTTAGACATTCTCCCCAAGGAAGTCGAAAAAACCCCCATAAAAAAGGCGTATAAGTATCCCTATATGGATAAGGAATGCATCAATAAGACCATCCAGAACGGAAAAAGATTTGCCGAAACGTATAATAAGGCTCAGGACGAAAAAAGTACCGGCATCAATAAGATTAATCGAGAGCTTCGCCGGGCAACAAAGAATGATCCCCACACTACAGAACAGAAGGTTATTTTTCAGGAATATAAGCAAATTAGAAATCTGGCCAGTATGGTGCCGATGGCATACAACCAGAAGGTAATCGAGTTTAACCGGGAGCATGGCACTCATTTTTTAATGAGAAGTTATAAGAAATTAAAAAGTGAACTCCCTGTAACTTTCGCGCACCTGGTATTCTTTTATGCTGCACAAATTCGCGATAACAATGCCAGGAAGATGAATGCCGGAGTAACCACTGCCGGAACGCTGATGCGATTATTGACCAACAGCGAAAATATTAAAAGATATAAGGTCGAGGGAGTGCCTCAATGCCCTTTTCAAAATGATGCCATCCTTAAGCATGTGCACAACCTTGCGGAGGCCGGAATCCTTATTAATTACAAATCTCACGGGCGTAATATGGGGTTCTCGGTGGAGATTAATCCTGAAATTATGGAGGTAAAAGACCATAATTTGACAAAACTTCAAAGTCCTGGAAAACACGGACTTATAAAATTTAAAACCGCAAAACCCACCTATAGTGATTGTGTTACAAGATCATATAAAGATAATATTGAAAATAAAGGGGATGCCAAAACCGGCATTCCCCAGATAAGGAACGTCGAGCAAAAAAGCTCGCCTACATCAGCTACAGGAAACACTTACAAGGTCACCAAAAGCGAGGAAAACCAGGGGAGAAATGCAAATTTTGAAGGTGAAAAAAGATGTTTAGGGAAAATTTCAGAAAAAGAAATTTTGGATGACGAAAAACAAGAGCAGGACAGCGAAAATGCTTATTCGGTGGGGCTCCGCCCCCCGAACCCCCCAAAACAAGAACAGTCTAAGCCGGGCCGCGATGAAATTGTGGAAGTGTCCAGCGAACTGGAATCCAAGATCCAGGATACTTGGGAACTTTGCCAGGAACTTTCAGAAAATCAGCACGTTAACCACATTCCACCGGTACGAAAAATGGAATGGGAGTCAAAGAACGGAATTATGAGTCAGCCGATGTTTAGCGTGCTGATCTTCCAGGAGTTTATGAAGGTTATTTCGCGCTTAAAAAGGGAAAACCAAAGCGGGGCCGGCGCATTTTACCGAGGATTTGAGGAGTTGACCGATAAAAAGCTTAAGAATTTTACAGGCAGGTATTTCGACAAAAAAACGATGCTCGATGAGTTCAAAAAATGGCTGTGGATGGTAGATCACGCCGAGCGATGGGGCAAGAAAAGAAAATGGCAATTTTTATTTATCAACGATTATCTGGACACCCAGCGCAGGGATGCGAAGGAAGTTGGTTTCTGGTACCTGGAAAAACAATGGAATAAAAACGAAAAGGACAAAGAAACCCGAAAGAAAAAAAGACTTGACAAGCAGCTGGAGCACCAGGCGCGAAAAAAGAAAATCAAACTGGACCGTGTAGATAAATTTGGATATAGATCTGTAAAGCCTGGAACCAACTCCAAATCGCTTTCAGATTATGAAAAGGCCAGAAAAGCAGTGAGAAAATATCTATACGGAACAATTCCTTTTGAAGAATTGCACCGCTATTGCAGGCACAATTTGAATGCGACGATCGTGGACGGCCTGAGCAATATGATTGAGGCAGAAACCGAAAACCTTAAAAAATATAACGCTTAAATATAAATGACAATTATGAATGGAAAAACAAAATGTACACATGGAAATTCAAGCAGCTGCCCGGACTGCAGCTTGGTAAAAATGGTCTCCTACCTAAACAATGACGACAAGATTGTGTGGTATTCCTTCTTCAAGGAAGATAAACGTTACGGAAGGTTGGAGATGATCTCTGGCCAGATGGGATCCAGGCTTGAAAAAAAGCACGGGGAAGATGTAAAGAAGATGATGTTTTTCGATAACACAAGCGATGGCAAGCCAATGATTGGAGAAAATTAAGTAAAATTAAAGAGGATGAAAATTGAAAAGATACACTTAAAAAAATTGGACCACGTAGATCTTGAAGTGTTGATTGAAGCCGCAAATATATATGCTAGGCATTTAAGACTTTTAACTATTGAACGAAAAACCGCACAGACTCACATTCATTTTTCAATTTCAGTGTGTTTTGGCTATGAAATTTTCAAAAAGCTATATGCACATAAAAAAGAGAGCAGTTTAAATCTTGATCTGTTTACGGCCTTCGTGGTCCTGGATAGTCTGCATTATTATTTGGATAGAGATTTACATCCATTATACCAGGCTAAATGCTCCCGGATGATTCAGGAATTAGACAGATTGTTGCCAACTGTTATCGATGCTAAGAAATTCACTGTAAATAGTGAATTATATAAAACGCTTAAATAATTATTAACGCTTAAATAAGAATAAAAATTAAATATTATGAACAAAGAAATTATTTTAGATACAGACTTAAATTTAGTAGAATACAAAACGGATATAAAAGGTTGGGTAGGAAAAGATGGTAGATTTTATGGAAAAGAAAAAGACCTTGCTATCTACGCAAACTCTACTCACAAAAAATGTGATAAAGGACATATTTTTAAAAAGTCTTGGATTTCTTGTCCTGATTGTAGAGAATTAGAATTACCTGAAAAATATCTAAGACTGAAAGAAATAGAATGGAATAAAGAAACTCCTTTGTGTTTATTTGATACTGATACTTACTTCTGGAATATTGATGAAATATATGATTATGCAGAATGTGAGGAAATTGATATTAAAAATCTTGATTTGGTTATTTGTGAGCCTCAACATCTATGGAGAATCGAAACAGATATATGGGAAGATATTATACCAGAAGATATGGATTTGAACGATTATGCAAGTGATGAATTTATAGAAAAGCTAAAAGAACTTAATAATATTATAGATAATCACAAACCTATTAGTTGGATAGGCGGTAAATTCAGAACTAGAGTTACCAGGCTAAATGCTCCCGGATGATCCAGGAATTAGACAGCCTGTTGCCAACTGTTATCGATGCTAAGAAATTTACTGTAAATAGTGAATTATATAAAATAAAATAATTAATAACGCTTAAATAAAAATAATTATGTTTTCTGAAGATCAATTACTTAAACTATTAAAGGTACAATCTAACTTATGTCCAAAAGATTTTATTTCAATTTTTGGAGATAGAGGGCATCATTTATTTAACATTTTTGCCCGTGAAAACTGGAACCTTATTTCATTTCTATTCAACAAAGTGAATGGAGAAGATCGTGAAAATCTATTACAATTTTTGAATAACAAAATAATAACGCTTAAATAAAAATAAAATGGGAAAAATTTTAAAAGTAACTGTACAAGAGCAAAACTGGAACAAGATTTCTGAAAAGTATGAAACGGTGATTAAGATGTATGACCGCGAAACTTATAAGTTTGATTTTGACGATTTATTGTTAGATGAAATACCTGATTACAACATAGAATCTTATGCTGAAAGCAGTTTAAATATGATTGATAAAGATGATTGTAAATGTGACATTGATGATTTTAAAGAACATGAGATTATCAGTTATTTAGAAGAGGAAGGATATGAAGTTCTAAAATGCAATTCTATTGTTGATAAAATGAGATTAGATAAACTTAAAGAAGCATTTCAATTATGATTCACATTGATGACACAACCCACCGGACCAAGGTTTTTTTTGATGATAATCATATAAAAACCATCCCGAAAAAATACGCCGATATTTTTGGGGAGAAGCATATTATTAATCCTAGAAAAAAGAGATTAACAAAGGAAGAGATATTTGAACTGGAAGTGAGTCTATTTGAAATGGATCTTCACATGAATCATCCGTATGCGTATCAATTAATAAAAAGATCTGCTGCCAATTTTGTTAGAAAAGTGACTACAAATAGGGATCAATACTATGAATTGGTTTATAAAAATAATTTTTCAGTGAAGGTTCCAATCGATATGTACCGGTTGTGCCTGGATAAAAGAGAGATCAAAAGAAACTATTAAACTAACGCTTAAAGAATGATATATCTAAACAATATAGATAACATGAAATTCTCGCCTCAATTTGAAGATAACTTCTTTGACCTAGTGGATGCGGATCCACCATATTATAGTGGTCCTGAAAAAAGAGGCTTCTATGGTAATGGGAAATTTAGCAATACTAAAGTTAGACGCAGAAATTATGATGTTACTGATTCTTGGGAATTACCAGATAAAATTTGGTTTAAAGAAATAAAAAGAGTTAGTAAAAACCAAATAATATGGGGAGCTAATTATTTTGATTTTATAGGAAAACCTTTTAAAACACCAAGAGGTGAAGAGATACATAAATTTATTAAAGAAAACCCAAAAGGATGGATTATTTGGGATAAATGTAATGGTGGAAGTATGTTTAACGATTACGAGTTGGCCTGGACTTCTTTTGATTTTCCTACAACCACTTACAAATTTATGTGGAATGGAATGAACCAAGGTAAGAGTTTGAACGAGGGGCATATTATGCAGGGAAATAAAAAATTAAATCAAATAAGAATCCACCCTACCGAAAAACCTATTATGCTGTATGACTGGCAGTTTAATAAATTCACTTCTCCCGGACAGAAAGTCTACAGTCCTTTTGGAGGCAGTTTTTCTGATGCTATCTCAGCTATGAAGTTTGATTTTGATTTTTTTGCTTGTGAAATAAACGAAAAAATTTTCAAGAAGTCTTTAGAAAGATATAAAACAATTAAAAGTCAGTATAAATTAAAATTTATATAAAATACTAACGCTTAAATTATCAAAATGAAATTATTTTTCTTACTTATTCCCTTGCTGGCATTCGGCCAGTTTCAGCCGGAAACATTTTTATTTACGAATGTGGAGCTTGACATTCGCAATGCACTGGTTGGAAGTGATGTTAATCCCGCAGCTATTGACTGTATATTTAATTTAGGATTCAGGGATCAATCTTTCCAGATTCAAGCCAGTTACGAGAATTTTAAAGTCATAGATTTTTATTCTTTTGGATTTAAAGGAGGCTATGTTTTTAATTATGAAGGCAATTTCAATTACCTGTTATTAGGAGGAATTTCATTGATTCAGCGAAATGTGCAATGGACAAAGCGATTAAACGCATCTTTCAGCCTTAACGGCCAGGCAGAATACCATTTTAACCGGGTGTTTCTCTTAGCCAGGATTGAGGGCAGATATCGCGGAGATATTAAAGAAGTAATCCCATCTGTGTATGGAGGAGTGGGGGTAAAATTTTAAATAGAACACATTAAAAAAATATTATGGGACAATACAGATTTTCAATGTACTTAAATTGGCAAATAGGATTAATGATTACATATAGCGGACACTCAATAGACATTCTAATTCCGTTTATGTCAATGCACGTTGCTACAACTAAACACGCTTATGGATTTGATATATTTAATTTATGGCTGTCTAAGAATTAAATAAATATAACGAAAGGTAGCATAGTTTTTATACTGTGTTACCAAATCGTTTTAATGTTTGGTAACTACGGGATAAACGCAACTATTTAATATTCAACAATTCTAATGTTGTTAGGTACATAGCTTAACAGGGCCAGTTTTTAAAGCAATTTTAAAATTAAAAGTCTGTGATTGTATGATTTTATTGCCTTCGTCCTTTTTTTAACATTGTATTTTAACATATATTTGATAGGACAAACCCCAACTGCCTATGCCC
>Ga0209414_1000620_pt1 | contig 17226 bp, 11 predicted proteins | sample LakVidmifraction_4_FD_181154 | JGI IMG/M metagenome (GOLD analysis project Ga0209414, IMG submission 181154) | Hypersaline microbial communities from Lake Vida, Antarctica - Brine Hole Two &gt;0.2 micron (SPAdes) (version 2) | ecosystem: Environmental > Aquatic > Non-marine Saline and Alkaline >... | reverse complement strand
GATGGTCTCAGCACGATCACTGGCTGAACAGCTAGCGGCCAGCATAGACCCCTACAGGTATCTGAAAAGCCTTAAATTCGACGCCTTCGACTGGCAGAAGGAGGCGCTCACCCCGGGAATCAGCCGCTTGATCCTGCTCTGTGCAAGACAGTCCGGCAAGTCGACCATCACCGCTGCCAAAGTGGTCCACAGGGCCAAGTATTTCCCCGGCTCGCTGATCATGCTATTTGCTCCGACACAGGACCAGGCAGAGGAGCTGATGAATCGCATCTCAGTCTTCATGAGTCAGGACCCTGAGATCATCTTAGTGAGGGACAGCACCGAGACTAAGAAATTGTTAAATGGCAGCAGGATCAAGGCCTTCACAGCCTCTCCCAAGTCTGCTCGAGGATACTCTGATCCCAACATCATTGTCTTTGACGAGAGCGCACAGGTCGAGGACGAGCTCTATCTCACTGTACGGCCCATGATGACAGGAGGCAAGACCGACCTTGTGCTGCTCTCCACCCCCTACGGAAAGCAGGGGTTCTTTTTTGAGACGTGGGACAAGCCAGGAGACCGTTGGGTCAAGGTCCAGGTACAGCCACCAGACATACTGCACGAGGTCATGCCCCTCAAGTTCCCTGCCTTCGATGTGGATAGCTGGAAAGCTGAGATGGCAGAGAAGGGCATCAGGGCATACATATCACCAAGGCATGGACATGAGTTCCTGTTGGAGGAGTTCGACACGATGGGAGAGCACTGGTACCGCCAGGAGTACGGATGTCAGTTCCTTGACCCGGTGGACAATGCTTTTGACATGGACAGTGTCATGAGGGCTTTCAGGAGCAACGAGAAGGCGCTGGACATGGATGGTACTCAAACGCTCAAGCCAAGCACACAGAGTGCGTTCTGGTAAAGGATGGATGGTATGGATTTTTGTTTTTCACAGGATCTTGGACGACTGGGAGACTTTCATGGGCAGGTGCTCACTGAGACGAAGATGCAGGTGCGCTCCCGCACCGAGCATGCAAGGACGTTCGGAGGTGACAGTCAGACGGACGTACTTTACCCCAAGATCACCGTAAGGTGGCTGAATCGACGGCAATGCACATACCCGGAGATTGCCGAGGAAGCACGTATACGTCTTTCAGACCCCCGCATCTATGGCAACGTAATGCACCTGGTCGATGCTACCGGCGTCGGGGTGGCAACCATCGACTACATGCGCAAGGAGGGGCTCACACCGCTTGGAATCACCATTACAGGCGGCAGCAACATAGGACACGGCGACATGGGGATAACAGTACCCAAGATTGAGCTCATCAACGCTCTACAGCTGGCCCTGCAAGGTGATATGCTCGAATTCTCCCAAGGCCTGGACCAGGAGTGCCAGAAGCACCTGCTGCATGAGTTCCAGAACTTCAAAGAGAAGAAAACCTCCAAGGGGAACAAAACCTATGAGGCATGGAGAGAGTCCGATCATGATGATCTCATCCTTGCCCTTGCCATCAACGTATGGTGGGTGCTCAAAGAGCATGGGATCAGGGCGATACCCAAGAAGCAGGCTTCAAATTCTGGTGACTATGACCCGTTGCTCAACATGTAGGGCTTAACACACCCGTAAAGGGAACGTTAGACCACGACGGTTATTTGCATACGCAACACTGTACATGACAATGACAGCATGGACCAAGAAAAAGAGAACCGATACAAACAACTCATGCAGCTCTTCGCCGAGCTCAAGAACATACGCACCAACTATGAGGCGGGATGGGAAGCCATCACCCGATTCTGTGCACCAGGGCGCGACTTCTGGTCCACCGTCAAGGAGTCACCAACCAAGCCGACTAACTGGATCTACGACGGCACCGCCCTTGGTGCACTCAACCTGTTGGCCAACGGCTTGCAGGGCTACATGGCCAGCAAGCAGACCAAGAGCTTCAAGGTGGGCCTGCAGAGCTTCAAGACCTTGCAGTACCAGCCCTACAAGGGACGCATGAGGTCCTACATGCATCAGCTTGACGATGTGTTCTACGAGATGATCGACAAGAGCAACTTCTACCAGGCAGCCAATGAGGCATTCCAGGTAGGGGGCTCCATTGCCACGATGGTTATGTTCGTCGACCTGGTCCCCAATGAAAATGAGCTGGTCAACATCGTATGCCATCCCAACGACGTATGGATCTCAGAGAACGACGTGCGCATAGTCGACACTATCTTCAGGCGCATCGACATGAAGGCCAAGGACATCCTCAGGCGCTGGCCTGCAGAGCTCGACACCCAGTTCAAGGAGCAAGCAAAGCAGAGCCCGTACAAGGTCCATGAGGTCATACATGCAGTGCTCCCAAGGGATACACGCGACGCAACCAAGATAGACAATCAGAACAAGAAATTCGCGTCCTACTGGATGCTGCCTGAGAAGCAGCTGCTCCTTGACGAGTCAGGCTTCGACAGCAACCCCTATGTCGTATGGCGCTGGTCCACCCCGAACAGCAACACCTACGGGTGGGGCCCGGCACACGAGGCGATGGCCGACATCATCAGATCCAATCGCATGGGCAAGGACATCGACGATGCAGCCTCCCTGTTCCTCTACCCCGCCCTCAACGTACCGGTGGAAAGCCAGGGCAAGCTGGACCTGAGGCCTAAGGGTATGAACCCCTATGTGGATCCATCAAGGGTTGTGACTCCCATACAGCAGACCGGCACCTACCCGATAGGCATTGACCGCGAGCAGTCCAAGCAGAAGGCGATCAGGGATCACTTCTTTGTGGACATGTTTCTCATGCTCAACAGCACAGCAGAAAACAGCAATCGCACGGCGACAGAGGTCCTTGAGATGCAGGCTGAGAAAGCGGCAATCATGGGAGCCATCACCACCCGCATAGAGAGCGAGTTCTTCGACCCGCTCTTTGATCGGTACTTCGAGATTGCATCAGAGCAGGGATGGCTTCCAGTGCCACCACCAGAGCTCTACGAGATGCTCAACGGCTCAGACATCAGGATTGACTACATAGGTCCGATGAGCCAGGTACAGCAACGATTCTACCAAAACCAGAGCATTGACCAACCCTTGCAGAAACTGTTTGGATTGTCTGTCTACTTCCCCGAGGTGCTGGACAACATCGACAGCGACGAGCTGGCTAGGTACATAGCAAACGAATCCACCCTACCTCAGTCGATCATCAGGGACGAGAAGAAGTTGGTGCCCATCAGGCAGCGCAGGGACCAGCAAATGCAGGCCCAGGCCGACGCCCAGAACAACAAGCTCAACGCAGGGGCTGTCAAGGACATGTCGCAATCTGATCCCGCCTCATTGCAGAAGATGATGCGTGAGCAGACAGGGGGAGCCGTATGACCGAGCAGGAGCGCCTGGAGACCATCAACCTCAAGTACCGCAATGTGTTCAAGACCAGCGACGGTCAGTTCGTGCTTGCAGACATCCTCAACGACTGCCAGTTCTTCTCCCTTTCCGACATGACAGACCCAAGCGACATTGCACGGCTCAACATGGGCAAGCGCATCCTGGGCAAGATGGGGACATGGGAAGATCTCTACGCTGAGGACATAACAAAGATTATCACCGAGGAAAGAAAACCACAGGGCTTCATAGCGAGGATCCTGAAGTTGCCAATCCCGGTGAGGAGGAATAACTAATGTTGAAGAAATTTACCACACCCATCTTTTTTGAAGCGGACGCAGGGACCACAGGCGGAGGGAGCATCCTTACCGGAGGCAACCAGGACACAACTGGAAGCGGCCAGCAGGATACGAACAACGCAGGCGATGCAGGAAACAACCCCCCAGAAGGGGAAGGGACCCAGAACCAAGCTCCAGGATGGCTCTCAGGGCTCACCTCAGACCTCAGGGACAACGACCTGGTAAAGGGTGCTCAGAAGCCCAGCGACTTCGTGAAGTCAGCTCTAGGCTGGAAGGCCCAGCTGGACAAATCGATTGTCAAACCGGACAAGGATGCCACACCCGAACAAGTGTCGGCATATCATACAGCTATGGGAATCCCTGCCAAGGCAGAGGATTACGGTCTCACCAAGAATGAATTTGCATCTGATGAGTTCATCAAGGCGCAGTCGGAGCTTTACCTTACCCAGGGCCTTTCTAAAGACCAGGCGAAGGCAATGCACGAGCACTCACTGAAGAACATGCAGGACGGGGCCTCAGCCATCAAGGCTGCTAACCTGAAGGCGCGTACGGATACTGAGACAGCGCTCAGGAAGGAATACGGGGACAAGTATGACACCACCCTCAACGACGCACGCAACGCCCTCAGGCGCTTCGCAAGTCCAGAGGACATGGAGTACCTGAACCAGACCGGCTTGGGCAACGATGCAGGGCTCATCAAGATGTTCGCCAACATCCACTCAAGGATCGGTGGCGACTCCCTTCTTGGTGGAGGACGTGCAGGCAACGCAGGCTCAGAAACAAATGAGATCAAGAATCGATTCCCCAACAGCCCGCAGATGTTGGAAAAATAATAGGAGCACAATAAATGGCTACCCTAACACAAGCAAACCTGACTTTGTCAGAACAGATGAAGCAGATAGGGCCCGGGGGAAATCTCCTGGACATCGTCAATGTCATGGCACTCTACAACGAGATGGACCTTGACGCCGTATACCAGATGGCCAACGACCAGTTCGCTGACGTATCGAGCAAGGTAATCAAGCTGCCTTCCATCGGTACCAGACGAATAAACCGTGGTGTCGCTGGTGGAGTCGGAAGGACTGCACAGCACCGCGAGTTCATCGAGATTCTGGAAGCTCGTCCCTACATTGATACGCTTTTGCTCAAGGCACAGCCTGACGGCGGGATGCAGGCAAGGCTGAACCAGATCAAGATGTTCATTGAGGCGATGGCACAGGCTAAGGCCGACCATCTTCTCTATGGAAGCAACGCAACTGATCCTGAAATGATTGACGGGTTCCTTACCAGACTCAACGATTCAAGCCTCACCAATGTGACCAAGATGGGTGGATCCGGTACCGACACCACTTCCATGCTCCTGGTTCAATGGGACCCTGCACGCTGCTGCCTGATTTATCCTAAAGCAATTCCTAACACCGGAAGCGGCTCTACGCAGGCTATGGGAATCTCTGAGCGTGACAGAGGAGAGCAGAGAATCACAGATGACGACGGAAACGCATTCGACGCCTTGGAGTCTGTAATCCAGTCCGCCTTCGGTATCAGGCTGCTTGACGACAGGAACGTGGCGCGCCTGGTGAACATCGAGAGCTCAGGGGTCGACAACACCATGTTTGCTACAGACAAGATGAACAGCTTGGTTAGGGCTGTGAACAGCCTGACCAGCAAAGGGCGCAATAGCGCTATCTATTGCAACGTGGACGTCAAGACACAGTTTGACATCTTTGGCATGAAGAACTTGGGTGGTGTGACTGTATCAAAAGATACTTTTGGCCAGCCCGTCACCATGTTCCAGAACAGGATCCCTATCCGCCTCATGGAATCCATGAGCTCGACCGAAACAGCACTCGCCTAAGGAGGCATCTCAATGGCAGCACACAAGGCTATGTTCGTATACGACCAGGAAGACATCCTCACCCTGGTACAGACCACCGGTGGAGCAACCGTCGATGAGTTTGACGCATCGGTTGATGCGGTCACCACCACCGGCGTATCTACCAACGTCCTCGATCTCGAGGTCGCATCCCCCAACTATCTCAGCCAGAGTTTGTACATCAGACCTCTGAAGGACGTGGACGGGGTTGGCATCGGCGGGACAGGAACCCCGAGGATGATCGCAACACTGCTGCACGGGGCTACAGCTTCCCCTGCAACCACTGCAGGCAGTGCGACCCAGGCATCGGCAGACGAGACCCTGGAAATTCCACTCCCTCAGGACATGACCCGCTACCTCAAGGTAAACGTCAAGTCCAATGGCGGCGGAGCTTCCAATTCCATCTCAACTGGTGCCTTCCAGGTGTTCATCGGCCGCTCAAACATGAAGGGCTAGAGACCTTCTCGTTCACCGTAAGCAGGGAGGACACGACCACTCCCTGCTTTTTTTCCTATGACAACCGACAGAGGAAGCCATCATGACACACATGGATATCATAAACAGGGCGCTGGTAGCAGCGGGATCGAATCCCAAGCTTGACATGGACGACACCAAGAGCAACGAGGTATCATCCATACGGGCTTACTACGAGGCCAGCTGGAGAGAGGTCCTATCCGCTCATCCTTGGAGCGAGCTTGAACAGCAGGAAACGCTAACAGGAACCGAAGAAGGTGTTATGAACCGATTCCAGATCCCTGAGGACTGCATACGCATCAACTCCATGACCGACCTGTACGGCAACAGGGTAAACGACATAAGACGACGAGGCAGATACCTGTATTCAAAGCAAGACACGATAGAACTTGCCTATGTATCTACCCAGGAAATACTTCCCGTGGACTGGTCCTTCATTACCAACGAGCTGCAGATAGCCCTACCCCCAGCGGTTGACGATGTAGTTTCCTTGCGTCTGGCCAGCCAGATAGTATTCAGAATCTCACAGAACCAGGATCTGCAGACACATTTGCACAACAGGTACATGGTAGCGCTTCAGAACGCCAAGATGAATGATATGCAGGGATCTGGAGGACAAGACCCTTGGGGATCTGCTGGAGGGTATGAGTTATGAGCATGGTGGACTTCTCCAGGGGCGAACTTGCCCCTTCAATGCGATACCGTAAGGATCTCGAGGTGTACCAAAAGGGCGTGGAGATCCTGGAGCGATTCCTCCCCACAGCCAGGGGAGGCTTGGTGCGTGGGCCAGGGAATCAGGTTCTTGAACTGTTGCCACCATCTGACAGGCCACCTGCCGTAAGGATCTTCTCCTTAGGATCCACAGGCATGCCTACGGACATTCCAGCGGTAGGGATAGGTGATACTATAGAAATAGGAACAGCCACCTATGACACAGAGTTTAGGATCAACCCTATACTGAAGAACAATGAAATAGAAATGCTGATGAGTTTCACTGAATATGGTGAAGATGATGATATTGTAGTCTATTGGGTAAACTCGCCCAATAAGATTCCTGCATTCTACCAGCGTATTTGGAATTATGTTGATGGGGTATACACATATCCTTCGATAGACTTTAACGATACGAGAGAGGTGAGGGTCGCTCAGGTAGAGAAAAATGTATACATAATCGGGCGGACGCAGATCTACAGGATATTCTGGGATAAGGACAAGTTTACACCGGTGTGGGACGTAGAAACCGCATACAATGAAAGAGAAGTAGTTACCAGGATATCTGGTAGTGTCATGTATACGTTTGAATGCCTTGAAGGAAACACAGGGCAAGACCCTGCATTACTTGAAGGCCAGGACTACTGGAGAGTGGTTTATGCTTCGTACCTATCATGGGAAATTATCTCACCAAGAGTGGGAAGCGAGTTCCTCCGGGGAATAGGGGAAGAGTCAGATCCTTACCAATGGATTGCAAATGCCAAATGGGCATCATCAACCAAGTACTACAAGGGTGATGTTGTCGCATTATCTCTGGTAGCATACGAGTGTACCGGTGAGCACACCACAGGTGATGTGACAGGAAAAACTCCTGTTGAGGCTGCTTCTGATTGGGCAACATATTGGGAAAACTATAGCGAGACAGAGCACCCAATCACTGATGATGCAGAAGGTGTGAACAAGATATCCGATGACGACAGGATCTTCCGCAGATCCTCATTTGCATTCAGGGAGGAGACAGTACCGCGAGAGATGGTGGTCCATCACAACAGGCTGATCTTCGCAGGATCCTCTGTGAGACCTTCCACCATCCACGGCTCTGAAGTCTATCATTACATGAACTTCGGTGCAGGCAACAATGATAACGAGCCCTGGATAGTGACATTGTCAGGAGATCGGGTAGGCAGAATCCTGTGGATGACTGTTTCAGACCAACTGTACTTGGGAACATCTGGTGGAATATTCGCAGTAAGCGGAGTGCTCACGCCCAACCAATTCCAGCTTCGCAAGGTCACCAGTCATGCATCAAGTGCCATACATGCTGTGGTAGCGGCAGGTAGTGTCATTTTCTTCCACCAGGATACCGAGACGCTGCGTGAGGTTGAGTATGCTGATCAGGCTGAGAACCACAGGGCCTTCGACCTGACAATATTCTCCAACCACCTGTTCGAGGAGTACAAGGCCATCAAGATGGTAGTTGTGAATGATCCTTCGATCATAATCTGGATCTTGCGTCAGGATGGGACCTTGGTATCCCTCAGCTATGAGAAGACCGTACAGATGTACGCATTCTCAAGGCATGAGCTTCAAGGGACGATATATGACATAGTCGCAGGCAAGGATAATGAGCTGTATGGGATCATCTTGTTTCCTGATAGCGGTGTACGGCAACTTATAAGAATTGGGGCAACTGACATCACTTATGGCTCTGGTGTTCTGAAAGACATCAAGCTTGATGGTCTTCTTTCATTGGTAAACATAGACAACAGCAATCTGTTTGCAACACAGATACTGAATGATAGCATACGTACATGGTACGAGGCCAATGGAATTGCATCAGTGAGTGATATGTTTGGATGGGATGCTGGTATAGATGCTTCTGATGCCTCTCTCACAGGGTTGTTGAGTGGATGTGGGTTAAATCATTTTGATGAGATACCTTCGCTTGACTTGAGTGGCAATGCCCTTTCAGGTGTAGTGCCAGCTGATTTGGTAAACCTTATGCTTGATGCTGTGGAAATCACTACTCCAAGTGCAATACCGATAACCTTCAACTTGGAAGGAAATCCTGTGACATCATGGGAGATCCCTACAGTACCAAGCACATGGAAAATAATAAACCTAAAGGATACAGCTTTCCCGCTAGGGCAAATAAGAATCATCATAGACTCAGTTATCGCAAGTGAAGCCATAATATCCAGAGCAGGAACACTTGACCTTCGTGGTCTTGGGATCCTGGACATGAATAATGCTTTGGCTGAAGCGGTATCACTTAAAGCATCGGGGTGGGATGTCTTGCTGGATAATGATACAGACTGGGATACCCAATACATTGCTTTTGATGGGAATGGAAACACCAGCGGATCAGCTCCTACATCAATATTATGTTTGTACAAGGGCTCTATTATAATTCCCAGCCTCTCTACATTGTTAAAAACTAACTTTGATTTCATAGGGTGGGCGCAGAGTTCAGGTGGTGCACCAACTCATAACGAAGGAGATGCATACGCTAAGGATATTCAAGGGCTGAAGACGTTTTATGCAGCCTGGCTGGCATCAAATCAACTTATCTATAATGGAAACAGCAATACTGGTGGGACGATACCCGTTGATGCAAATACATACAACCCAACTGAGATGATAACCGTATTGTCCGGAGCTCCTATAAGATCAGGATATACATTTGTAGGATGGACATTAAACAGTGCAGGGTATGGAGCCGTATACCAAGCTGGACAGCAGATCCAAATGGGAGACACAGGCATCACCATCTATGCAAAGTGGATAATAAAAGAATTCACCTTGACTTTCAACCTCAACGGTGCGCAGAAAGGAACAGCTCCTGCAACTGTCACACAGAATTATGAAACAACCTATACCATACCAGACACCCCTACTAAGGTGCATCGTGAAATCAACCACCAATGGGGGAAGTTTAGGAGATGGAACACTAAGGCTGATGGCACAGGAATAGTATTTGCTGTTGGAAGCACGTTCACATTCCAAAGCGTAAATATTACACTTTATGCTGAATATATTGATTACAGTGTAGGTGATGACGGCCCGAACGGAGGGACAATCACTCAAGACACCGGGTCGTATAGAGTGAGGCACTTCTCCGATTACGACTCAAAATTCTCTGGGGGGGGTCCGACTGGAATTTATGGGTGTTACGAAGAATCGGTAACCTACAGGTGGCGATATGTGGAGATGATGAAGATCAACTGGGACTCACCAAATCCATTTAGGTATGCTTTTTCATCCACAGGCATGATTTTTTATAATGGCGTGTCATGGTTTTATCCAGAACGCGCTTTGCTATCCACCGCCCTTTCCAGCGGGGTTTTGCCAAATCTAGGAACCACCCCATATTGGTCAGGATGGAGACAGCAACGATGGATAAGATTTATGGTCTATAATATGACTTATGATTATATCGAAACAAGCGGAGCTCGTGATTGGACTGAGAGCTGGTCTAGGGCATACAATCATCGCATGGGAAGGGGGGTATAATGGGAGTAGTAGCATGCAAGGCTAGAGGGGTGTTTGGAAGCCCAAACATCTATGAAGGGAAACAAGTGGTTGTCATCTACAACTCGAGCGATCTGGGAATTATGATTGAAGAGGGAACAGTGGTGAGTGGCCAAGTGACAATCCCAGGGACAGGCCCACTTACTGGCGAGAGGTATTACATCGGCCTTAAGTACAACTCTATCATGAAGACGTTCCCTCTTCGCAGTGAAGGCAAGCTCAACAACAAGGCCAGACTCAGCGACGTATCCCTCTACATGGCCGACAACCTGGGAGAGGGAAATGTGGAGCTTGGAGGCGCCGGTATGGATCCTGTGACCAAGAAGATAGAGTTCGACCCTGAGTTCAAGGAAGGCCGCTACGAGGTCAACATAGGCACCTCATACGACGAGGAGCCTTACATAAAAATAGTTGCAACAGGGCTTAATGATTTCAAGATGCTCGCCCTGGATGCGGCGTATCGACAATATGAGAGGTAAAAAACTATGGCTGTAATGACAATTCTGGCACTGGCATCAGCTGCAGCAGGCATTGCTGGTAGTTATTACCAAGGTGAGAGTGAACGCGAACGCAACAAGGTGGCAACAGAACGTGCCAACCAGCAACTTGGTTGGCAGAACGAACAGCTTGGCTGGCAGAAAGATGACCTGGGCAGGCAGAAGGAATCTGCCGTAGGCTCATTGCTGACACAGAGTGCAGCACTGGGGATAGGCGGCCCATCAGTAGACGCTGCGCGAGGATTCGCCGTCGGTGAATACAACAGGGCGATTTCCCAGACAGCCAAGCAAATAGGCTGGAACAATCAGCAGTCAGGATGGAACAACGAGGATATGATTCTCTTCAACCAACAGTCAAGGTTCAACCAGGCTGTGGGGATCGGGTCTTCCCTTCTCACCATGGGGACGAGCCTGTATGGAAATGCAGAAAACAAGAAATACAAATCCCTGTATGAGGATGCAAAGAAAAACTACGCCAATACCAACAAAAACGGAGGCCTTGGAATATGAAGCTAAACATTGCACCAGCATTCGGCGCCCTCTCTCAGGGACTGGACAACGCTGCATCAGTATACAGCCAGTCACAAGACCGCAAGTGGGGCCTGCTTCAACAGGTAAAGCAGGACAAGTACCGCGTCGACTCCACCAACGCTCACCTCAAGCTTGAGAACTATGTCGCCAAGTGGAACCTGGAGAATAGCCAGGCAATGCAGAGTGACGGGTACAACTTCGAGGAGGCTTCCCAGGGTCTGCAGGACGGCCTAGCCTCATTCTTCTCCGACAATCAAAGCGAATGGTTCGGAGGGGATGACGACGTAGCCAACCGGTTCGCTGCTGAAGTGTTCGACCCTTATACCACACAGATACACACTAGCCTGCTAGACAACGAGGCTAAGAACATCATGAACAGGACCAAGGGGAAGGCGAACAACACGCTTGCCACCCTCATGGACAGCCTTGATAAGGGCGCTGATGCTCCAGGTATATGGGAGAATATTGAGAAGGTCGGATCGTCCTATGCCAATGCAGCCATGCTCAGCCCTGATGAGCGGGATACCTTCCACTCTGAGCTTAAGAGCAAGTACAACCAGGGCGCACTCAAGAGCTCGCTCAACGGGATCATTGACCAGGACATCTTCACCACCGGTGAGATCATAAAGATTGTGGATGCCATACAGAACCCTGCCAAGATAGACAAGGACACCACCTGGGGACAGGCAGCGCTAAAGATAGCTGGCGAGATCCAATACGATGAGGGGCTATCCCCATTCACCAGCGACCAGTTTGACGTCATAAAAAACAATGCAAAGGCCAGGTCCATGGGAAAGGACAACGAACTTACAGCCATAGCGGTAGAAGCCTCATCAAAGCTGATGGCAGAAAGCCTGGATGCAGGCATACTCCCCTCTTCCATTATGCTCCAGATCAAGGAAGGCGCAAAGGATATGGATGTGCAGAGGGCCACCCTTGCAAAAGATGCAGCCCTGAAGGTTCAGGCCAAATGGGCGACCGACAAGGGCTATGAATTATGGAATACTGACAGGGACGGAGATATGGCTCACCTCAAGAAACAGAGGGAAAGCATTGCGGACGGTCTCTTATACCTAAACATATTTGACGGGGTTCCCAGCGTACAATCCACCTTCCTGAAGATGTACGATACACAGATAGCCGCACACAAAAAGGCCAACGAGGGCCTCACCACCGCACAGGTGGCCCAGAACAAGCAGATCATGGACTCTACCTACGCGAGCTTCGAGGCGGGCCAGATTGATGCGGATACGGCTCTTTCCATGGTGATGGGCATGTCTGAAGGTACCCAAGGAGAGTTTGCTGACGACAAGCACGAACAAGCGTTCATCCAGAAGATCTACGACAACCTTATTCCAGAAAAGTACAAGTCTGATGCTGATGCATTCATGAAGCGAATGAAAACAAAGAACTACTACACAGTAGCAGACAAAAAGAACCCGACACAGCAGGACCTCGACATGGTGCAGGCCAAGCACTTCATGCACACATCCATAGCGAACCTTTTTTTGGATACAAAGGCGAGCGACATGAGCCCCGTACAGTTTGCTGATGCCCTGTCTAAAATAGAAACCACATACACGGCGAAACACCTCAAATCCTTGGAAGAGGGAAAGGTCGTAGACAAGTGGAGACTCTTCAACGATCCCAAGTCAATTGACGACGCCCTGGAGAAGAACCAGATCTTCGGGGACATGAAAGCCTCCCCCGTCACCATGGACAAGGACGGCAACCTGCTATGGGCGAAACCCGAAATGGAAAAGACCTACAACGCTATAGCGGACGAGTTCGGTCAGCAGCTCAAGGATAAGTACGGAATACAGATGGAAAGCACCCGATCACCTCTCAAGATAGATGGGAAACTCTACGCCATCCCTGTATTCAAGGGCAAGGCAGAGGGATGGAAGGCCTCCTGGTACTTCACAGTAGACCAGGGTGACATCTTCACCAGTAGCGACGGAAACAGCTGGAAGTACTGGCAAAGCGTAGACACTGTGAAAAGCTTCAAAGAATCGACAGAGGTAAACACCTTCTTTGACCAGTTCAGGGCAGGCAAGCCCGTACTGACCAATCGCGAGCAGAAACAGGCGAAAGACCCCGAAAACAAACACAAGCAACTCTGATCAAAAGAGGAAGACAATGCACATAGGTACACAAGGAAACAAGAAAGACGAAGAGATGGACATGGGCCCTGATTTTTTAAAAAGGGAAGGCCAATCATACAATATACATGACGGCAAGCCGGAGGACCTGACCCAGCCAATATTGGACACTCCCAAACCGGTGCAGGCGAAAGCGCCTACGAAAGCAGTACAGAAGCCCGCTACCTTGCAGGATGCCACCGACCAGAGGGCAATCGCCGCCAACACCGAGCAGTTCACCCAGAACATGCAGCAGTTCGCTGTCCCGGTCACACCCCAGCAATGGAACGTGATCAGCCAGGCCGCCGCCCAGTCAAAGAACCCTGAAGAGGAGCTACAGCGCTATGCCGCAGCCCTTACCTACAGCCGTGAATTCGGGGTGGATGTCGACTACGCCCTGGACAACCTCGACGCATTCAACGAGCATCAGCTCGGTAAGCCCTACTCCCCTGATGCTTCCAACGGCCAGGCAATAATGAATAGCTTCAAGGTATCGGCACATACGTCAGACAGGATGAAGCTGACTGATGAGTACCGTCGAATAGACATGAAAGGAGGGGACATCTCCGAGATTGAAAGGCAGATACAGGCCATAGATGGACAGCTCGAGCCATTGAGAGATGATGCACCTCGGAATTGGGCCATAAACCTGTTGAAACTGGGAGCTGAAAACTCTTCTTACCTCTTTGACATTGCAAGTTATAGTATGGCCGTCGGTGGAGGCACAGCTCTGGCGATCGGAGCTTTAGTGACCGCAAGCGGTCTCACGCTGGCCACAGGAGGGCTAGCTTCACCATTGGCAGCATCAGTTATACCCTTCTCCATGGGAACGCTTGCGACTGCAGGAGTGACAGCTGCAACCATGCTCAAAGCCGGTGAGATGGAACACGGTACCCTTTACTACGACCTGAGAAGCAAAGGCATTTCCAAAGACATTGCCAACTACACCTCAGCTGCATCAGGCTTGGCCACAGGCCTGACAGAAGCTTTATTCAACCAGATAGGCGGAGCTGCCTTCAAGCAGATGGGTAAAACGTCATTCATAGGAAATGCATCATCCAAGATTGTGCAGAAGTTCGCACTGAGCGGCACTCTAGGAACCATAGCAAAAGGGCTGACCGACTACTTCCTAGAGGCAGGAGGAGAGTTCGGGCAGGAATGGATCCAGTCGATCTCCAGCAGTGTGGCCGAAGAGGCAGCATTCGCTCTAAGTGACATAATCTCCCCTGAAAGGTCCATGCCCATACTCAAGCAGGCGTTCGAGGAAGGCATGGCAGGGTTCGGAGTCGGCCTACTCATGGGGGCTGGCACTGCACCGCTTAATATCTCATACGACGTACAACAGGCCTCAGCCACAAAGAAGACAGCTGCCAACTACCTGTCAAAAGAAGCTTTTGTCGACATGATGCACGAGCAAAAACCCGAGGGAGTGACCGGAGGCGACTGGTCCGAAGGAACTTCAAAGCTCTGGGAAAACCAGCACAAGAACGAGACCCCTGAGGTAAAGGCAGCACGCGAGACATACGAGACCAAACAGGAGGTCGTAAAGGATCTCACAGCCCTGGAGGAGCGTGAGCAGAAGCGAGTCGAGGAAGAGAAGCTCTTTGCCGAAGAGATCCAGAAAGAAAAGGAAGCACAGCGGGGTGCCCAGAAAGAGGAGCGCCAGCTATCTGCAACTATCGAAGATGAAGTTGAAGCCGAGCCTGTCATGCAGACAGAAGCCGAGGCAATGGCCGACGAGCCAAAAGCCACTGCCACAGAGCCAACCACTGCCACGCTGACGAAAGAAGAGGAAATCAATGAGCGTGTACGCCTGTTCGAGGAACGCATGGAGCGCGAGCGTGATGCCGACTATCAGCAATACCTGTCACTCAAGGAAAAGTCGGATAAGGTAAACAAGACCAAGGAGCAGACTGCAGAAGAGCAGAAGGCTGTCAATGAGCTTGACTTCGGAGCTGGGGAGACTCCCAAGGGCCCTGTACGCAGACTCAACTCAAATGAACTCTATACCAGCGAGGACGGCACCCCGACTGTAGACACCAGCGGGGCCGAGCATCACCGCATGCTGGTAGGGGATCCCACCACAGGATCACGTTATGGGATGATAGAGTACGACATCAAGGACAACACCCTCACCATCAATGAGGTGCGGGTTAAGGACACCTATGAGTCGATACGTCAGGAGGCTGTGGTCGCACTGGCCAAGCAGTTCCCTGGCTATGAGATCCAGTGGGAAGCCAAGGGTGAGAACCTGCAGGCGGTCAAGGATGCCATCATAGAGAACAATCCCCGAGGCAAAGATGCTGGCATGCAGTACTGGGACGGGGTGACAGACGTCGATGAACGCATCGAGATCGAGAAGACGATAAACACTGCAATGCCCGGCCTCAACGCCGCTGAGCGGGCCCTGAGCGCTACCATGATACAGCTTATGGCCGAGGCTGATGGCCTGAGCACGCAGGCGTACCTGGACAAAAACTTCAAGGACGGCAAGATCTTCGGAAGCGCTGATGAGGTGGAGGCTGCCCTGCAAGGAAAGAAGGGTGCCGTAGCGTTTACCAATGACATGAAGGCAATCATCTATGCAGGTGAAAATGCTGATATCTCAACATTTATACACGAGACCTTCCATGTGGCCCTGCGCAACATGGGACAGTCCGAGCAGTTCAGAACAGCAGTCACAGAGGCAGCACAGACAGAGGAATTCAAGACATGGCTGGATGACCACGCCGAGCTTTTTGCCGGAGATCAGTTCGACGGAAGAGATGCACAGGGACTTGCCCAGATTGCAGCCGACTTCAATACGGACGAATGGAGCAGGATCCATGAGGAGTTCGCAGTCCGCATGTACGAAGGATATCAAGCAGACGGCAAGACAGCCTCGCCCAAGCTACAGGGTCTCTTCCAGCGCATCGCCGAATGGATGAACAAGATCTACACGACTCTCAAGCACAGCGTCGACCTTGACCCCAGGATCACAGCCGTGTTCGATGCCATGCTGGACAAGGACAGTGCGATCGCAAAGGTATCACAGAAGAAAGAAAACATCATAACTGATACTGAGCAGACAGCGCAGGAAGTAATCACTGAGATAGAATCCTACGATGACATCCTATTTCAAGAGATGCCTGATTACGCCCCAAAAAAGACCGGCAAGGGGTTCAAGTTATTTGAAATGGACAAGGACGGAAAACTGTTTCCCCTGTTTATAGGATCAAAGATCAACACGAAGATGAATACTTGGCTGGAAGCTCAGAACATTCCAACCAAGAATTTTGCAAGACGACCAGGTTGGCATATCGGTTCTGAAACTCCTGACGCCCCTTGGTTGAAAAGCGACAACGATACAGACGTAGGCTATTACAAAAGCAAATGGAAGAACGGAAAGAGGGTATGGGCAGAAGTTGAATACCCTATGGACGTTGACTACCAGCCACAGGCCGACCAATCATCTACCAAGGACATCAAGGACCAGATTCCCAAGGATGGTTCATATCTGTTCAAGGAAGGACAGCGAGGTACGTGGGTGGTTACAGGTGCAATCAAGGTCAACCGTATTATAGATGATGCAGAGATAGCTCAAATCCTTGAAAACCAAGGCTATGACCAAGCAGGATCATTTAAGAAGTATCGCGATGCGCTCATTAAAAGCAAGGCAACCAGAGCAAATAACAACCCAGACATACTCTTCCAAGAAGACACCACCAACGTCACCGAGCAGATCCTTGAGGACGCCCGTGGCTTCGAGACCTGGGAAGGGCTCAAGTACTACTATGAGGGAGTCTATGGATTCAACGAATATGGCGAACAGCTGGATGAGAGCTAC
>Ga0209414_1000618_pt1 | contig 17235 bp, 19 predicted proteins | sample LakVidmifraction_4_FD_181154 | JGI IMG/M metagenome (GOLD analysis project Ga0209414, IMG submission 181154) | Hypersaline microbial communities from Lake Vida, Antarctica - Brine Hole Two &gt;0.2 micron (SPAdes) (version 2) | ecosystem: Environmental > Aquatic > Non-marine Saline and Alkaline >... | reverse complement strand
TGAACTTATCAAATAATCGCTGTATAGATCCGCAAAATTTTCCATATTTCCAAAAATATAGTTATCAACAATTCAAAAGTTAAAATTAAGGAATTTTATATTATCTTGCGTAACGTGAGTAATTTATAAGACCTCACAGGTCTCCGAGACCTCGTGAGGTCTGTGAGAGAACTACTCTAAACTAAATTTCCCGTAATTCAGCATTTGCTGCACAATCCAATTTTTTCTTTGCTGAATATAATTGCTTGCCGGGTTTGCGTTAAATCGACGGGGATTGGGCAAAATAGCAGCGATAGCCGCAGCCTCATAAATGGAAAGATTCGCCGCCGATTTATTAAACCAATGCTGGGCGGCAGCCTCTGCGCCATAAATTCCACTGCCCATTTCAATGCTGTTTAGATACACTTCTAAAATTCGTTCTTTACTCCAAATAGTTTCAATCAAAAAGGTAAAATAGACTTCCAGGCCTTTCCGAAGCCAGTTACGGCCCGGCCATAAAAATACGTTTTTTGCGGTTTGCTGTGAGATGGTGCTCGCCCCTCGTATTCTCTTTCCCTGCCTATTATCTTCTATCGCTTTTTCGATAGCTTCAAAATCGAAACCATTATGCGTAGCAAAATTCTGATCTTCACTAGCGATTACCGCAAGTTGCAAATGCGGGGAAATCTTCTCTATTGGCATCCAATTATGCGCAATCTCTTCTTGAGGATTTTCAAAATACCTAATCGCCATAAGTGGGGTAAATGGCACCGGCACCCATTTAAAAAGTAGGACCAGCAAAAGCGAAAACAGGATAAACAAGCCCATTAGCTTCGCCAGAAATTTGAATAGTCTTTTAATCATTTTTTATACAAGAACCTAATTTATTTATCTGGAAAAGTATTATACCCCTCCTTGTGATCACTAACGAGATAAGCTTGCCCTACTTCAATAAATTTGATTTCTTTATTTTCCATAACTTTTCTTACTATAAATAATTCTGGCGCTCCTTTCTTCTTTTCAAGATGGAGGTTATCTATGGTAATTTTGGAAAGTTTTTCTATGGCTTTATCAACATGGGTAAAGTTTATCTCCTCCCATCTGGAAATTGATGCGGTGCTAATTTTTCGATCTAATGTATTTAGAAATATAGTATCTTTTTCATTATGAAGGGTGAAAGAAGTACCGGTCTTTAAGGTATCCCATTGCGAATTAGCATGCATTTGCACCTCTTCATAGTCAAGATAAATTTCATTCTGATTTTTACAGCTAATTGATAGCATCACAAGCGTCAAAACCTTAAATACAACTATTTTATTAGTTGAGTTCTTTATCTTTACATCGTTTATCATTGTTTTTAGCATAGTTTCTTACTCTATTATATTCACTTAGTTGATAATCATTCAGTTTGAAAACACCATAACTCGCTAATATTTTATATATCTTCAAAATTCGAGAATAATGAATCATCGTAATTTTTCAAAACTTGAGCCATTCTGCCTATGAAATAATCAGCCATTATATCGTGACTATAATTTTGAAGTCCTTGATCATTAATATACTTAGCATATAATTCTTCAAATGAGGAATTCCGCATATTATAATGTTTTGCAAGAAATGCATGAGAAATTTCGTGAATTAGAACCGCGGCAATTTCAATAGAAGATCTTTTTCCCATTCTATTTATAATTATTTCAAACCACCAGTAGGTAAAATCCTTGTATTACCACCCCTATAACCTAAGTTTCTCTCTGCAATAACCAGATCAGCTCCACCAATATTATTTGCTCCAAACTCCTGAAAAAGTTGAGTCATCATATTCATGAAATTTTCTGAAGGATTAACTCCGGCCCATTCCATACGTTTGTACGCACAAAGCTCCTTCCCTTCAAGCCGATTATCAATCTTTACTAGTTCGTCATCATCACTCCCCGGATCTCCATCACCAGAATTGCCACCGGAGTCGTCAGGATCTTCGCAGGAAGGATTGTCAGGTCCACCCCCGCCACCATCTCCATATTCATCGGTATCTTCATTACAAAATGATCCCCAATAGACCAAATCACCTACACGATCTGGACCACCGCCCGCAGACACACAAACTTCCTTATACACCGCTTAACAACCCTTACTTTTTTGAGAAGGTTTGTTTTGAGAAAAAGCAAATTTATTTCCAAGCTTTAAACTTTTCCGCGCCTTTGCCCATTCTTCTATATTGAGGTCTAGGGTTGCTGGCCCCATTTTATACCTTATAGTTTTATTTTGATAATATCCCGAAATCCAGTAATTGATATTTTTGTTTTCACCAACTACAGGAAAAAGAATGGTTTCATGCGCTCCACCAAGTAACTCTGCCTGCTCAAAAATAATTTCGTTGTTATCGCCCAGTGAGTTTTTGTTTGTAGTACTTAATTTTAACCTTTTTTCTTTTAGCTCTATAAATATTGGGTGATCTGCAACTGTGCCGGTATTCACCTCAAATTTCGTTTCATTTATTGGATCGGTTTCACAGGCTGTTGCTATTAAAAATAACAAACTTGCTAAGAGTTAGATTTTTCTCATAAAATAGATTTAGGTTAGTAAAATACAAGGTTTTGAGTAGGTTCAAAACGTTAATAAAATACTAAACTCCAAAAATTTAATTTTAAACCCACCGTGGCTTTTCCGTATAATTAGTACGGTTTTGCCCTATATTGATATAAGTTTCAACAGGTTTGGATTTGTAAGGTGTTAAATCCTGAAATATCAATAAGCTTCGGAACAGAATGTCGAATAAAAGGACTTTTTAAATTAATATCTTGCCTCAAATAATAAGACCTCACAAGTTTTAAAAACCTGTGAGATCTGATTAAATATATTCAGAAAAAAACTAATCGTCCTCTTCCATTGGTTTCATTTCGAAGTCTTCCATAAACTTAGTGGTATAATTCCCCTCAATATAATCTGGGTGATCCATGAGTTGTCTATGGAAAGGAATAGTGGTTTTTACGCCCTCTATCACAAACTCATCTAGCGAACGCTTCATTTTACTAATCGCTTCTTCCCTGGTTTGGGCGGTAGTAATCAACTTAGCAATCATGGAATCGTAGTTGGGTGGAATGATATACCCACTATAAACATGCGTATCTATTCGCACCCCGTGACCCCCTGGGGCGTGTAAATTTGTAATTCTCCCCGGAGAAGGCCTAAAGTTGTTAAAAGGATCTTCAGCATTAATGCGGCATTCTATAGAATGTAATTTCGGAAAGTAATTTTTTCCTGAAATTGGCACTCCCGAAGCCACCATAATTTGCTCTCTAATAAGATCGTAATCTATTACCTGTTCCGTAATGGGATGCTCTACCTGAATACGGGTATTCATCTCCATAAAAAAGAATTTACGGTGTTTATCTACCAGGAATTCTACCGTTCCCGCCCCTTCATATTTAATGTATTCTGCGGCTTTCACTGCGGCATCCCCCATTTTTTTCCGAAGACTATCGGTCATAAAAGGAGAAGGAGTTTCTTCGGTTAATTTTTGGTGACGACGTTGTATAGAACAATCCCTTTCAGAAAGATGGCAGGCTTTACCTGTGCTATCTCCAACAATTTGTATTTCGATATGGCGTGGCTCTTCAATAAGCTTTTCCATATACATATCGTCGTTATCGAAAGCGGCTGCAGACTCCTGACGCGCAGAATCCCAGGCGTCCTGCAGGTCTTCTTCTTTCCATACCGCACGCATTCCTTTACCACCACCACCGGCGGTAGCCTTAAGCATTACGGGATAGCCAACTTCTTTAGCTAATTTTTTGCAATCGGTAAAATCTTTAATAATCCCTTCCGATCCCGGTACACAGGGAACTCCGGCAGCTTTCATAGTAGCTTTAGCCGTCGCTTTATCTCCCATTTTCGCAATCATTTCAGAAGAAGCACCAATAAATTTTATATTGTGTTCATTACAGATCTTGGCGAATTTAGCGTTTTCAGAAAGAAATCCGTATCCGGGGTGAATAGCGTCTGCATCGGTAATTTCCGCGGCAGCGATAATATTGGAAATCTTAAGATAAGATAAATTACTTGGCGGAGGGCCAATGCATACGGCTTCATCGGCAAACCTTACGTGAAGACTTTCGGCATCTGCGGTAGAGTAAACCGCCACGGTACTAATCCCCATTTCTTTACAGGTACGAATAATGCGCAGTGCAATTTCGCCCCTGTTTGCAATTAATATTTTTTTAAACATACCTATTGTTTTTTTGGCCCGGGAAACGTCCCCTTAAGGCTTTGTTCAGAAATAAAGTGTACAGAATTGACCATGTTATTTTGTGCAATAATGAGGCAAAAAACACAGCTATAGCTTAGCTAAAGCGTCCCGATCTCGAGTACTCGAGAGGGATTAACGTATTTAATGTACAAAAGAACGAGTCAGAACGTATAAGTTGTTTTGAACAATGCCTTAGCTAAATGGGCAGTAATTTATGATGGATCTACTAAAAATAAAGGCTGATCGAACTCTACCGGAGAAGAATCGTCAACAAGTACTTTTACTATTTTTCCTGAAACTTCACTCTCAATTTCATTAAAGAGTTTCATAGCCTCAATAATACAAAGTACATCCCCTTCTTTAATGGTATCCCCTACCTCAGCAAAGATTGGTTTATCGGGCGAAGGTTTTCGGTAAAAAGTTCCAATAATAGGAGATTTTACAGTAATATATTTGGAGTCGTCCTCAGCAGCCGGAGCTTTTTGTTCTTCTTTATTTTGAGAAGCACCTTCTTGTGAAGGAGCCGGCGCTTGCTGCTGCTGTGGTTGCTGAACGGGCATAGGCTGTTGCATTTGTCCGCCCATAGGTACTTGATGTACTATTGTTTCCTTTTCGTCTGAGCCGGTTTTAATGGTGATTTTCACATCTCCCGTCTCCAGCTTAACCTCACTGGCACCAGATTTGGCCACAAACTTGATTAAATTCTGAATTTCTTTTAAATCCATAGTTTCGGTATTGATTTTTTAAGAATTATATGCCCATTTTAAGTAGGTGGCTCCCCATGTGAAGCCTCCTCCAAATGATGCAAAAATTAAATTATCTCCTTTTTTAAACTGCTTCTCGAAATCGCTAAGCAGCAAAGGCAAGGTAGCCGAGGTAGTATTTCCATAGCGCTCAATATTCATAAGCACTTTTTCATCTTCCAGCCCCATACGTTTTGCGGTAGCACCAACAATACGTTCGTTTGCCTGGTGGGCAATTAGCCAATCTACATCTTCATCGCTCAACTGGTTGCGTTCCATAATTTGTTCACTCACTTCGGCCATATTGGAAACGGCAAATTTAAAAACCATTTTCCCATCCTGCCTTACGTAATGAAGTTTTTTAGCGACGGTTTCTTCGGTTGTTGGCATAAGCGAGCCTCCGGCTGTGATATTCAAACTTCTCCTACCAATAGAATCACAGCGCAAAATTTCGTCTTGCAGCCCCAAACCTTCGTCATTAGGCTCCATAAGTACTGCACCAGCACCATCTCCAAAAATTATACAGGTCGTCCTATCGGTATAATCAATAATTGAAGACATTTTATCGGCTCCAATTACCAGCACTTTTTTATATCGGCCGGATTCTATAAAAGCCGAAGCTGTGGACATCGCGTATAAGAATCCTGAACAGGCAGCTTGAAGATCGTAGGCAAAAGCATTCACGGCACCAATGCTTGTGGCGACGTGCACGGCTGTGGCAGCGACCGGCATATCTGGGGTCACTGATGCTAGAATAACCAAATCGATCTCTGTAGGGTCGAGATTAGATTTTTCGATTAGGTTTTTTGATGCTTCTATTCCTAAATAAGAAGTCCCCTTATTAGGGTCTTTAAGTATACGACGTTCTTTAATTCCGGTTCTGCTGGTGATCCATTCATCATTGGTATCCACCATCTCTTCCAACATTTTGTTGGTCAACACATCTTCGGGTACATACGCACCCACAGCGGTAATGGCTGCTGTGATTCTATTCATACATTTGACTTTTAAACCCCTCTGTACTACTAATACGTACAGAAAATCAAAAGAAAATTACTACTTTTTCTCTGAACGGGGGTGCAAATTAAGGTCTTTTTAGCACTTATTCAACTTAAAACAAAAAACTCCCACATGGTGAGAGTTTTTAGTATAGGTTAAAATTAAAGCTCTATTCTTAAATTAAGCTTCTATTTCTTCTGTATTGTCAATTAAAACCTGACCGCGGTAGTACAATTTACCTTCATGCCAGTGTGCCCTGTGGTACAAATGCGCCTCGCCTGTAGTAGGATCTGTAGCTATTTTAGGTACCGAAGCTTTATAATGTGTCCTTCTTTTATCTCTTCTGGTTTTAGAGATTTTTCTCTTTGGATGTGCCATGGCTTGCTATTATTTATCGTTTAATAAGTTTTTTAATTTATTCCAACGAGGATCTATTTCATCCTCATTTTTCTTTTCTCTGTTCGTAATGCTTAATTCTTCGAGTTTATCAAGTACTTCTGAATCTAATGTTCCATCTTCAACCCCGGGATGCACCCGTTTAAAAGGGATAGATAATACAATAAGTTCATAAATATATTGCTGAACATTAATTTCAAATTCGCCGTGTGGCAGAATAAGTAAATCTTCATTATCGTCATTATAGGCTTCCCCAAACTTTACCACCAAAAACAAACTTCCGTCTATTTCTTGATCGTAAGGCTCGTTGGTACTGTCACAATTTACATTTACGTAGCCTGAAGCTTTAAACGTAAACTCCATCATTGTAGATTTTTTATCCAGACACAAATCTATTTTAACATTCGCGCTGTTTAGATCGTCGTACTCAAAATGCTCAAAGAACTCCTTATCAATTTCGTATTCAAACTGGTGTTTTCCCAGCTTTAATCCCACAAAAGGGATTGTAAACGCTGCTAAATTCCTCATCTCATCATCAGTTTCTTGCCTGGGCCGCTTCGGCTTAGGCGGGTGCAAAGATATAAAAATTAATAAATCAAAGGCCTGTTATAAACAATTTTTTGTTTATATCTTTTTCCCTTGCTTTTTTAAGGGATTGCGGGTTAGCTCTTTATATTCTTCCCGACATTTATAAATTTCTATAGCGCGAAAAACAGCCTCTTTAAAAGAGTTGATATTTGCTGAATTGGTCCCTGCAATTTCAAAGGCGGTTCCGTGATCTGGGGAGGTACGCACCTTGCTTAAGCCGGCGGTAAAATTAACCCCGCTACCAAAAGAAAGGGTTTTAAACGGAATTAAACCCTGGTCGTGATAAGAGGCCACCACCGCATCAAAATTGACGTAATTCTTTGTGCCGAAAAAACTATCGGCCGAGTATGGTCCAAATACAAGATCTCCTTTATCCCGCAACTTCTGAAGCGTAGGCTTTAAAACCTCTTCATCTTCTTTTCCAATTACGCCTTGATCGCCACTGTGCGGATTGATACCCAAAACCGCAATTTTAGGCTTTTGAACCCTAAAATCCTGTTTCAGGGTATGCTGAATAATCTCCAGCTTTTTCTCAATTAATTCCGGGGTAATCGTATTCGCTATATCTTTAAGCGCTACATGATCTGTAAATAAACCTATTTTCAGCGTATCGGTAATCATAAACATAAGGCTCTCCCCTTCCAATTCTTTAGCCAAATAATCGGTATGTCCCGGGAAATTAAAATCGGCGCTCTGTATGCTGTGTTTATGTATAGGCGCGGTGACCAAAACATCTATTTCGTCATTTTTTAAAGCCTGGGTAGCTGCTTGCAAGGATTTAAAAGCATATTCCCCAATTTTTGGATCTTCTTCGCCAAAATTGATATTCACTCCTTCTTTCCAAACATTCATGACATTAATCTTTCCGTCTATAGCTTTAGAAGGATGATCTATGCCTTGAAAATTCAGGGAAAGTTTATAATGTTTTTTTAGGAAGGTAATTACTTTTGCCGATGCGAAAATCACCGGGGTACAAAAATCCAGCATTCGGGAGTCATCAAAGGTTTTAAGCGCGATTTCACTGCCAATACCATTCAAATCTCCTATGCTTATTCCTAATTTGACTTTTTCAGCCTGCTTCATCTGCTTAAATTTAAAGATTGTGTAATTTACAATGAATTCAGTTTATCTCAAAACTCTTATTCAGTAGGTCCGATTGTCTTCCGGTAAATCAAAAAAACCGGGAGTATCAAAATCCTCCAGGAGAGAATAACTTCTAAAATTCCCAAAAGCTATTAGGACAGAAGAAGTTTTTCAAATTTCTCAAGTCTTTTTATTATAGCCCCTATCCTCCTAACCTGCATTATTTACGCTTTTCAAAGAATATGGCTGAGTAAGCAGGCTAACCCCCGACTTAGTTGCACCCATTTTTGAGCATCGAAATGTTGGTAAAACTTAGTCGTAATACAACATTGAGTTTAATTTCATGAACATTCCGGGTTAAACTTCTCTGGTTTATTTCTATTTTTACATCACAAATGTAAGAATAATCAAAGATATGTTTACCGGAATCATTGAAGAAGTAGGAGAAATAAGTGCTGTGGAAAAAGAAGGGGGAAATATGCACTTTAGCATACAAGCCAACATCACCCCTGAACTGAAGATAGACCAAAGTGTATCCCATAATGGGGTTTGCCTCACCGTGGTTGCTCTTGAAACATCAACTTACACCGTTACCGCAGTAGCCGAAACGCTTCAAAAAACAGGTTTGAAAGATTTAAAAAAAGGAACCCTGATAAACCTGGAGCGGGGAATGAAACTTGGGGATAGGTTAGATGGACATCTTGTGCAAGGACACGTAGATCAAACTGCGACCTGCAAGGAAATACTTGAAAAAGATGGTAGTTGGGAATTCACTTTTGAATATGATCCCTCTTTGCAAAATATGACTATAGAAAAAGGTTCTATTACCGTAAATGGAGTTAGTTTAACCGTGGTCAATTCAAAGCTGCATGAATTTAGCGTAGCGATTATTCCCTATACTTACAAACATACTAATTTTAAATCCCTGAAAGAGGGAGACATCGTTAATCTGGAGTTTGATGTCATTGGAAAGTATGTGAAACGCATTCAGGAGTTGGTATAGATCCGGGATGTTAAAGATTAAAGATCGCCCCGATAAATCGGGGCTGAAAGACACAAGAACAAAGATATGATTATGACTAACTGACAAACAGTAGAAATTTTCAGTATTTTTTTGAAACAAACAATAATCAAAAGCCAGCCCGCCTGGTACGGGCGAGTCCGAAAACATGTTGACAGCTTCTAATCATTAACAATATCTCTCGATGATTTGTACAAATTCTATCGGACACTGATGATGATTAAAAATGATTATAATCCCTATTACAGTGGCAGTAGAAAGCGTCGTCATTTTTTACCCTTAAAGTGATAAATCCCTAACCCCAAACCGGCGGCAAGCAAGGCCGAAACACCAAAATCTATGGGAAGACCTGGCGGCGGCGGCGGCCCATCATTCATAACAACCATGTCTGGTGATGGCGGTTCGATCCCTTTTTCCTGGGCAAATATAGAAACGGAAGCAAGCAAGAACAATAATATTACCAATATCTTTCTCACCTCCAGTTTCATTGCGGCGCAATGTACCACAATATATTTACGCTCCAAAAAAGCGGATTTCTTTATCCAAAAATACGCTATGCCACATTTCTTATTCAATTTGGGTGCTATTTTCAATAAGCTTTTATAACTTCATTTCGGGAATGTCACCTTCTACAATAAGTTTTCCTTCGGTAGCCTCTTTAATTTCTTCCACGCTAACTCCGGGTGCGCGTTCCAAAAGTTTAAAGCCTTCTTTAGTCACTTCAATTACGGCAAGATTGGTAACTATTTTAGTTACACAGGCCACTCCGGTTAAAGGCAGAGAACATTTTTTAAGTAGTTTAGATTTTCCCGCTTTATTGGTGTGCATCATCGCCACGATAATATTTTCGGCACTGGCTACCAAATCCATGGCACCGCCCATACCTTTTACCATTTTCCCCGGAATTTTCCAGTTGGCGATGTCCCCGTTTTCGGCAACTTCCATAGCGCCCAAAATGGTAAGATCTACATGTTGCCCACGTATCATCCCAAAACTCAAAGCCGAATCGAAGAAACTCGCTCCCGGCAAAGCGGTTATCGTTTGTTTGCCCGCATTAATTAAATCGGCATCTTCTTCGCCTTCAACAGGAAAAGGTCCCATTCCCAGAATTCCATTTTCACTTTGGAATTCTACTTCAATATCATCGCGCACAAAATTGGCTACCAAAGTTGGGATTCCTATTCCAAGGTTTACATAATATCCATCTTTTATCTCTTTGGCTATACGTTGTGCTATTCCGTTTTTATCTAACATAAATTTAATGTGTTAATGTGTTGATATGCTGGTGTGTTAATGTGCTAATTTGCTGGTGTGCTGGTGTGCTGATAGGTTGTTGCTTACATTCGCTTTTTATTGGTTGAAATAATTCGGCTTAACAGCTTCTTTACAGAAAGGAGTTTGTCATCAATAGCTTTATCCTGATTTTGAATGTGTTTCGATAATTCACAAAGCAAAAGCCAATATTCCGTCTCATTTGCTTCCTTGTCGGCTATTTTTAATTTATGTCCAAAGTCTTTTCTACTTTCCGAAGACTGAGCCTCCCAAATATTAGCTCCTATTGAGGTTCCACAACGTAATAATTGAGAAGCAATTTCAAAATGTTTGTCTTTTTTTAAGGTCTGAGAATAATCAATGATGTCCAAAGCAAAATCAACTGATAAATTTAATATTGCATTATTTTCCTTTTTTTCCATAATTTCATTATTTAAAGTTATATCTATTCCTTATTAATATTCAAGTTGAAATTATAGTTTAAAGCAATTTTCAAATTACCACATCATCAAATTATCACATCATCCCATTACCAAATTACCGCATTATCACATTACCCCATCAACACATTACCACATCATCTGACCGTTCTTTTTTCTATACGTTTTTCGTAATCTTTACCTTCAAAAATACGTTGTACAAAGATGCCGGGGATATGAATTTGGTTTGGATCTAATTCGCCCGGTTCCACCAATTCTTCTACTTCGGCGACCGTAATTTTAGCCGCACCACACATTAAGGGATTAAAATTACGAGCAGTTCCTTTAAAAATAAGATTTCCGGCTTTATCGCCTTTCCAGGCTTTCACAAAAGCGAAATCGGCTTTAAAGGCTTTTTCTAACACATACATTTTCCCATCGAATTCGCGGGTTTCCTTAAACTGTGAAACCTCGGTGCCATAACCGGCAGGGGTGTACATTGCCGGAAAACCTTGTTGGGCTGCCTGGCAACGGGCTGCCAAAGTTCCCTGCGGAATAAGCTCTACCTCCAGCTCCCCGCTTAACATCTGACTCTCAAATTCGTCGTTTTCTCCCACATAGGAAGAAACCATTTTATCAATTTGTTTCTTTTTGAGCAAACGGCCAAGACCAAAGTCGTCTATCCCGGCGTTATTGGAAATACAGGTAAGTTTTTTTACGTTGAGACGAACCAGTTCTGAAATAGCATTCTCGGGAATACCACTAAGTCCGAAGCCACCCAGCATAAAAGTCATGCCGTCTTCAACTCCTTGCAAAGCATCTTGCACATTCGCTACGGTTTTTCTAATCATCGGTATCTAATTTTACCGAAAAATACGAAAATAAAAATCTTATACCAATGCTTTCCTGGCTATAGATTATATTTTTCTAAAAAATAAGGCCTATTTTTTCCAAAATTCTAAAAATCGAGTTCATCTGGCACAGTATCAGTTTCAGAGGGATTGTCTTTATTATCTTCGTTGCAGTCTATCCGAATAGAAAGATGCTCGGGTCTTGGAAAATTACCTTGCGAAACATCCAATTCTTCATCTGCATAAAGATCTTTCATATACATACCCCAAATAGGCAATGCCATAGTGGCTCCCTGCCCGTAGGTTAAGCTTGGAAAATGCACGGCACGATCTTCGGCGCCTACCCAAACCCCAGTAACCAAATTGGGCACCATTCCAATAAACCAACCGTCACTTTGATTTTGGGTAGTTCCGGTTTTTCCGGCGATAGGATTTTTAAGATCATAGGGATATCCGGTCACTCCGCGTTTATAATGGTCAAATTCTTTGGCATAAGTTCCTCTTAGACGAACTCCGGAACCATTTTGGGTAACTCCTTCCAGCAGATTTACGGTTACATAGGCCGCCTCTTTGTTGAGTACATCATGGGTTTTTGGGATATGTTGATAGAGTACCGTTCCATTTTTATCTTCAATTCTGTTTACAAAAACCGGTTCTATAAAAACCCCTTCGTTCACAAAAGTACTATAGGCCGGAACCATCTCGTAGAGGCTCATATCTTCTGTTCCCAGGGCAATAGCAGGACCGCGTGAGAAATTTTCTGTATCTACTCCCAATTTACTTACCAGGTCAATTACAGGACCGGGACCCGTTTTGTCTATTACCCGGGCAGTAATTGTGTTTACAGATTGTGCCAGGGCATTTCTCAAACTTACCATTCCGGTATATTCCCCTCCAGCATTGCTGGGCGACCAATCTTTAACATTGCCGTATTTACCCGCTTCTATAGTAAACCGGTTTTTTGGCATCATATCGCAGGGCGATAATTTTAACTGATCTATCGCTGTGGCATAAACAAAGGGCTTAAAGGTTGAACCTACCTGGCGTTTTCCCTGTTGTACGTGATCGTATTTAAAATGCTTAAAATTAATACCGCCAACCCAGGCTTTTACTTCCCCCGTTTGCGGGGTCATAGACATGAGCCCAGCCTGGAGAAATCCTTTATAGTAAAAAATGGAGTCTTTTGGCGTCATTACGGTATCCTTAGTCCCTTTCCAGGAAAAAACCTTCATCTTGGTTTCCTTATCAAAAGAAGCTCGTATTTCATCTTCAGAGATACCTTTATTGGCCATTTCTTTCCAGCGCACAGAACGGCGCATAGCACTATTTATAATATTACTAATTTGATCCTTATCAATATCCCTAAAAGGAGCAGTTTTATTGTTCTTATTTTGACGATCAAATTCTTTTTGGAGATGAGAAATATGTCTTTCTACCGCAGTTTCGGCATATTGCTGCATCTTGGAATCTAAAGTGGTATAGATCTTTAAGCCATCCCGGTAAAGACTGTATTCTGTACCATCTGGTTTCGGGTTTTTCTCAATCCAATCTCTCATAAATCCTTGTAGATATACCCTAAAATAGGTCGCCATTCCCTCGTCGTGACCTTGCGGAGAAAAATCTATACTTAAAGGTAATTGTTGAAGGGAGTCTTCTTCTTTTTCAGAAATATATCCGTTTTTTCGCATTTGCACAAACACCTGATTTCTTCGCTGCTTTACCAATTCTGGCCTACGCATAGGATTGTAAAGTGCCGCGTTTTTAAGCATAGCCACCAAGACCGCAGATTCTTCTATTTTGAGGTTTTTGGCCTCTTTTCCGAAGTAAATTTTAGAAGCTGAACGAATTCCTACCGCCTGATACACAAAGTCGTATTTATTAAAATACATGGTGATAATCTCTTCTTTTGTATATTGTCTTTCCAGGCGGATAGCGATAATCCACTCTTTTATTTTTTGCAAAATACGGGCAAAGGTATTATTGGCTACATCTTCGGTAAATAACAATTTAGAAAGCTGTTGGGTTATGGTACTGGCGCCTCCACGAGATCCCAGGAAAACCGCCGCCCTTAAAGTCCCTTTGGCATCTATCCCGGCATGTTTATAAAAGCGTTCATCTTCGGTAGCGACCAAAGCTTCAACTAAATGCTCTGGAAGATCATCATATTTTATAGGAGTTCGGTTCTCACTGTAGTATTTCCCAATAGTTTCCCCATCGGAAGAGAAGATTTCTGTAGCAAGGTTGGTTTCTGGATTTTCAAGCTCCTCAAATTCGGGCATTTTACCAAATGCACCCCAACTTGCCAGGAGAAAAATTAAAACAACCGCCGATAATCCTATTCCAAATAACATCCAAAAACCAATAATGTAAGGCCTTTTACTGGGTTTGGACTTTTGCTTCTTTTTTTGCTTCTCGGCCATCTACTTAAAATTATTGCAGGTTTTTTTCTATCCTGAAACCTATATGGGTAATTCCTTCTAAAATCTCAATTCCGTTAACCTTATCGTTCTTTCGCATGGCTTGTTTAATACGCACACGATAAGCTCCGGGTTCGGTAAACTTCACATTTTCCTTATACCAAAGTTTGCTTTCTTTTACATCACCAAAACCCGTACCAAGCCATTTTCCATTTGGAGCTGCCATTTCATATTCCAATGTATCTGTAACTATTTTTCCCTGCGGAAATTGCATTTCGGTAATTAAAAAAAGGTTGCTATACTTATAATCTTTGTTATTGCGAACATTTATAAATAAATTATAGGCCTTTAGGGAATCCAGTTTTCCAGGTTTAAACACAAAACTGGAATCTTTTTTCCAGCCCTCTGCAACCGGTTTATACTCATCGTAAATCCGTTTTTTGTCGCAAGAAGCAAAAACGCTAAAAAGAACAACTAAAGTTAGATAAACGGAAACTTTACGCATTTTTAGAAGGTTTTCCTTTAGGCTTTCTTCTTTTTTTAGACTTTTGTTTTTTATGCTGACCTTTAGGTTTATCAAAACGGGTTAAACTGTCCTGACCAACCACGTTATTGAAATCTGGTTTTTCTTCCTCAAGGTGAATTTGCACCTCAAATTCTTCTAAACTGCCCACATCTTCTTTCTTGCGGTTTGCCGAGATAATTTTATTGGCCTGCTCTGCGGTTAGCTTATGCCAGTTCATCCATTCCCCTTCATAAGCATACCAAAGTTCTCCTCTAAAAATATCTATTTTTTGGCAAACTGCAGTTCCTTTTTTGGTAAAGAGCTTGGTATCTGTTCTCGGGAAACTTTTTAAAGCTTCCAGGTAAGAATCCAATTCATAATTAAGGCAGCATTTTAATTTTCCGCATTGCCCCGCTAACTTCTGCGGGTTCAAAGATAATTGTTGATACCTGGCTGCCGAGGTACTCACCGATCTAAAATCTGTAAGCCAAGTGGAGCAACAAAGCTCACGTCCGCAAGAGCCAATTCCTCCCAAACGCGCCGCTTCCTGTCGCAAACCAATTTGCCGCATTTCTATGCGGGTACTAAACTCGCGGGCAAATTCCTTAATTAATTGGCGGAAATCCACGCGATCGTCTGCGGTGTAATAAAAGGTAGCTTTTGAAGCATCTCCCTGAAATTCCACATCGCTAATCTTCATGCGAAGATTAAGCTTAATGGCGAACTCCCGGGCACGCTTTTTAATAGTCTCTTCCTTATTTCTTACTTCTTCCCAAATATCTATATCTTTTTGGGTCGCTTTTCTATATATTTTTAATACTTCCTCACTCTCGGGTTTTATCTTTTTCTTTTTCATTTGCACCCTTACCAGTTCTCCCGTAAGGCTTACCATACCAACATCGTGTCCCGGGGAAGCCTCGGTGGCAACCACATCGCCCATGCTTAGACTAAGGTTTTCGGTATTTTTAAAAAAGTGCTTTCGGCCGTTTTTAAAACGTACCTCTACATAATCAAAAGATGCTACCCCGTTGGGTAGTGACATATTTGATAGCCAATCGAAGACTGAAAGTTTATTACAACTATCTGTTCCACAAGTTCCATTATTTTTACATCCTTTTGGCTGACCATCTTTGGTTGAGCAACTGCTACAAGCCATAAATTTTTATATATTGTAAGCCTCGCAAATAGTTTTGCAGACTTTTGGGTTTATATTGACATTCTAAAAAAGTAAGCTACCTCGGGGCAAGCCTACGAGGCATTTCCCGATAACTATCGAGATGAAGAAATAAAAACATTTCGACGCAAATCTCACTTAGTGAGTAAATATACCAATATTAATTGGCACTCCCTTTTTAGAACGTACTGAACTCGTCTAAATTTTATGCATTGTAGTAAAAATTGATCATTTTTTGTCCAGTTGAAGTCTTTTTTGAGTTGCATAGCATCGCTACGGAAGGAGAAAAAGACAAAAAATGGGCAAAAAAGGGCGATTTTTAGCCAATTGAAAAAGTTTAAACGACTTCACTGTTAACTTTTATATTTTAACACTTCAGAGCGACCTTTCTTGAATATCTTATTGCTGTTTCCTCTTCCTTTCCGTAGCGCTTTTTGCTCCTCGTAAGGCAAAGCAGCAATTTCCATACAAGCTGTAGAACAGCAATCATTCATTTTTTCGGCACAATCTTCACACTGAATAAACAACAAATGGCAAGCTTCGTTCGCACAGTTTACATGTTTATCACAAGCTTTACCACATTGATGGCAGTGCGCGATCACTTCTTCTGAAATTCGCTCTGACCTCCGATGGTCAAATACGAAATTTTTACCAATAAACTTATTCTCCAATTCTTGTTTCTCTACCTGCCGTGCATACTCTATAATCCCACCTTCCAGTTGATACACATTTTTAAAACCTTTGTGTTTATAATAAGCGCTGGCTTTCTCGCAACGAATTCCGCCAGTACAATACATGACGAGGTTTTTATCTTCTTTATGCTCTTTTAGGTCGTTTTCTATTATGGGCAGAGAATCCCTAAAGGTGTCCACATTTGGCGTAACGGCTCCCTGAAAGTGACCAATTTCGCTTTCGTAGTGATTTCTCATATCTACCAAAACGGTGTTGGGATCACCAATTAATTCATTGAATTTTAGCGCATCAACGTGAACCCCTATATTGGTCACATCAAAAGTATCATCGTTGAGTCCGTCTGAAACTATTTTCTTACGCACTTTTACTTTCAGCTTTAAAAAAGCCTTGGCATCGTGTTCTATAGCAATATTTAGCCGAACCCCTTCCAGAAAATAAATATGATCTATAAAATTTTTAAATTCCTCAAAACGTTTCGCGGGCACCGAAAGTTGGGCATTTATGCCCTCGTGTGCCACATAGATACGACCAAGTACCTCCATTTGGTCCCAGGCCATAAAAAGGTGGTTTCTAAACAATTGCAGATTGCCAATGTTTGCATAGGCATAGAAAGAAAGGGTTAAGCGGTCTTCTCCCGCCTCGTCAATAAGTCCCGCCCTCTCTTTAGCGCTTAATTTATTGTACAGTTGCATGCTATACTAATTAGTTAAGGTTAAAGAATTTTTGCAAAGGTACATTTAAATTTTAAGGTTGAAAAGAGGCTTTGCTAAATGCGTTGCTGAGGAATATTTAGGTTAAGGTTAATGACTCTTATATTTCAGTGCAGTTCGAATGGACATCAATCTGATT
>Ga0209414_1000617_pt1 | contig 17243 bp, 16 predicted proteins | sample LakVidmifraction_4_FD_181154 | JGI IMG/M metagenome (GOLD analysis project Ga0209414, IMG submission 181154) | Hypersaline microbial communities from Lake Vida, Antarctica - Brine Hole Two &gt;0.2 micron (SPAdes) (version 2) | ecosystem: Environmental > Aquatic > Non-marine Saline and Alkaline >... | reverse complement strand
TTCCTGTCTTTCTTTGTTATAGTCATTTAAATTAGGCAATTTCACTCTTAAAACTGCGGCTTGTAAAGAATCTAATCTGGAATTCACGCCAACCACATCGTGGTAATATCGCTCGTACATCCCGTGATTTACCACCCCGCGAAGGGTGTGAGCAAGGTTATCGTCATTTGTGAAAATTGCGCCGCCATCGCCAAAACCACCTAAATTTTTGGAGGGAAAAAAGGAAGTCGCCCCAACGTGACCTATTGTACCGGCTTTTTTCTTGGTTCCGTTTTTAAAGGTATAGTTGGCACCAATGGCCTGGGCATTATCTTCAATAATATACAAATTATGTTCTTCGGCAATGGTGAGAATTTCATCCATATTTGCACATTGCCCAAAAAGATGAACGGGTACAATGGCCTTGGTTTTCGGGGTTATTGCTTTCCTGATGGCATCGGTATCTATATTGAACGTATTGGGATCCACATCCACCAAAACAGGGGTGAGTTGCAAAAGAGCGATCACCTCAACGGTTGCCGCAAAAGTGAAATCGGCCGTTATTACCTCATCACCGGGTTGCAATCCAAGGCCCATCATTGCAATTTGCAAAGCATCGGTACCGTTGGCACAGGGAATTACATGTTTTACGCCTAAATATTCTTCTAATTCCTTCTGAAATTTTTGAACTTCAGGTCCGTTTACATAAGCGGAAGTTTCCATAACTTCCTGCATAGAACTGTTAATTTGATCTTTAATTGATTTATACTGACCTTGAAGGTCAACCATTTGTAGCTTTTTCATCTGTGTTTATTATTGTTTATTAGCGGACATATCTAACATCCATATAATCATTCTTTTGTGTGAGTGACTTTTTCTCATGGATGTTTCATCTGTTTTTTTATTGTAGTGCTGTAAAAATACAAAATATAGCCCCTTCTACCTATGCAATTTTAATGAAAGAGCTATTTTAGCATTTAAATAAAAAAATTTGCAACTACTTTATAATATATCGGTTTGGCTGGTGAATTCATTGCTTCCGCTTACAAAATATTTCAGCCCAAAAATGAAGAAATTTGTAGATGGGCGGAAAGAAACCTTCTCAATCCTCAATTCAAAACTAAAAAGGGAAGATGCTGTGATTTGGTTTCATATGGCGTCCCTGGGAGAATTTGAACAAGGCCTGCCAATTATTGAAGTAGTAAAAAAGCTGTTTCCCCATCATAAAATTTTGGTGAGTTTTTTCTCTCCTTCCGGCTTCGAGATTAAAAAAAACTCCCAGGTGGCAGATGCGGTGGTTTATTTACCAATGGACACCAAAAAGAATGTCAGACGGTTTTTGGATGCCGCGCATCCGGAACTGGCGATTTTTATAAAATATGAATTCTGGCCAAATTATTTAAATGAATTAAAATCCAGAAATATCACCAGTCTTTTGGTTTCCGGTGGGTTTAGGGAAAATCAAGTGTTTTTCAAATCTTACGGAGGCTGGATGAAGAAGTCTTTAGGAACTTTTGAACACTTTTTTGTTCAAAATCAGATTTCAAAAGAGTTGTTGAATTCCATAGAATTCCAAAATGTGACTGTTAGTGGCGATACCCGTTTTGACCGGGTTGCAAATCAAATCGGACAGGACAACAGCCTGGATTTTATAGAAGCGTTTAAAGACAGTAAATTGTGTGTGGTGGCGGGCAGCACCTGGCCGGAAGACGAGGCTCTGTTAGAAGATTTTATCAACCGCTCTTCGAATGAAATTAAGTTTATTATTGCTCCCCATAACATAAAACCCGATCAGATAAAGAGCTTCAAAGAACGACTGAATAAAAAAACGATCCTCTATTCTGAAAAGGAAAATAAAAACCTATCCACTTATCAGGTTTTTATAATTGATACCATCGGGTTGCTAAGCAAGATTTACAGCGCTGCTGATATTGCATACGTAGGCGGGGCTGCGGGGAATACCGGTTTACACAACATACTGGAGCCGGCAACTTTTGGAATACCAATAGTAACGGGAAATAATTTTGACAAATTTCCGGAGGCAAAACAATTGCAGGAACTTGCCGGATTATACTCGGTAGGCACGAAAGAAGAACTTGCTCAAATTTTATCAAAACTGCTTACCGACGACAATTTTAGAGCACAGACAGGACAGATCGCGGGACATTTCATAAACACCAACACCGGCGCCACAAGAATTGTAGAAAGCTATTTAAAAAACAATTATGTTAAAAAGCCTTAATTTATCCCATAATAATTAAGTTTTTATTTAAAATATCTTAAAATACTCTAAAAACAGAACCTCTCCATTTAAATTAGCAGTAATTTTGACCCTTTAAAACCTAAATCTAATTATTATGAAACGTATTATTTTATTATCTGCCTTATTTCTTTTCACGGCAACTTCACTTATCTCTTGTAGGGAAACTACTGAAAAAGAAACTGTGATAAAGGAAGTCCAGGTAGAAAAAGCTGCTCCTGCGGAAGAAAAAAAGGGAGTTTTAGAAAGAACTGCTGAAAAGGTAGATGCCGAAGTCAACAAGGAAATAGACCAGGAAATTGAAAAAATTGGTAACGATAATTAGTGCTTTTTTTAAATGAATAATTAATTAAAATCGAAATTTATGAAAAAGTCAATTTTGGTGCTTGCAACCGTTTTTATGTTTACTGCTTTTTTCACCTCTTGCAGGGAAGAAAACAAAGAAAAACACGAGATGGAAATGAGCGATGATATGGACAATATGGGCGATGATCTTGAAGATGCCGCAGACGACACCGGGGATGCTATTGAAAAAGCAGCCGATGATGTTGGGGATGCAGTTGAAGAAGGTGTTGATGAGGTAAAAGAAAACACCGGTACCGGTGGAACTGATGATATGTAGATTTTTTAATCTCTATAATTTTTTACAGAATTATATTTATATCTAAATTCAATCACTAAAGCTTAAATTATGAAAAAACTGGTTTTATTACTGGCACTTACTTTCACTACAAGTATGGTGCTTACTTCCTGCAGGGAAAAGTCCGGAATTGAAAAAGCAGCCGATGACGTTGAAGATGCAGTAGAAGATGTGACAGATTAACAATTTATCTGTCGGCTAAATTTAAAAGATCCATCCATAACCGGGATGGATCTTTTTATTGTTTAAAGGTTTTAAATTCGCTTTTAAGTTCGTCCATGGATTGCTGAAGTTGCCGTAGCAACCCGGTTTCTGAGGTAGCATCCACACTAAAGGTGAGTTTGCTGTTTACCTGCCAAAGTTCCTGAATATCGCTTATCAGTACTTCCAGAGGCGCATATTCTTCATTTATTGAAACCAGCAATATTTTATACGGATCGTCCAGCTTTTGGATCTTTTTCACCTTCGCTGGCCTGTTGCTTTATATAGTGCATTTGTCAATGCTCCAACAGTTGGTAGTAGTCTTGGCTCTCCTAATCCGGATGGTGCAATTTCGCTTTTAACCAGTAAACTCTAATTTCTGCCCTAATCCTAATCCCCAAGTTTAAAAAGCTTATTTTAGTCCATAATTGGCAGTAAACTTAGGTTTTAAGACAGACTGACGTTAGCATTCATTTCTAAACAAGAATATTTATAGAAAAATGGAAATACATTCAGATTATCCCATAAATGAAATTGTTATAAAAGACATTGAAGCAATTTTGAATGATTATAATTTAATTGTTTCCAAGAGGATCAAAATCAACAACAATGAGAATATATCCAGAGAATTTCTTACTGATTCAACTCATAAAAAATGCAGATTTTGCAGTGAATCATATCCAATAGTTAAATTTGAAAAAGATGCACATGCAATCCCAAACTTTATGGGAAACAATAAATTATTTACTAAATATGAATGTGATTCGTGTAATATTTATTTTAGTCGGTTTGAAAATGAAATGGCAAACTTCATGTTACCAAACAACACAATCTCAGGAACTAAAGGAAAAAACGGAATTCCCAAATATAATCAAAAAGGTCAACCTATAATTGAAATTCAAAAAGACAAAGTCTTAATAAAAGATGCCTCAAATTCAATTTTTGATAATCCAAAAGAAATAGATTTAAAAATTAAATTACCGACTTATATTCCCGATTATATATATAGATGTCTCATAAAAATAGGTTTAAGTATTATCCCTGAATCAAATCTATCAGAATATAGAGAGACAATTAATTGGTTAATGGACAAAAAGTTAGATTCCAATATTAAACCTCAAATGATTTTTTCTATGTATTCGTTTAATCTTCAAATGGACGAGATAGTTTGCTCTATCCTTGAACGAAAAGAGTTTTGTACTAAACAAATGATAAATTCAATCTTATTTATCTCATATAAAAATTTTGCATTTCAAACATATATACCATATAATTCAAAAGAAAAAATAAATGTTTCATTAAATCCATTTCCATATGTAATTCCGACTACACTGGACTTAAATAAAGAGATTGAAAGAAATTACTCTTTAATTGATTTGAGTTCAAAAGAGAAAAAAATAAATGATTTCATTACATTAAATATTAGTAACGATGGAGATATAATATTAGAAAAAACGAAATGCTAATGGCTAAAGTTCAGCGTGACTTTTTTGTTAAATCAAAAGTTTGGTGTACTTTTAATTGGCTAAGTTTCAACATTGGAAAAGTCTCCGACATCTTCCACGCCGAAACCCTAGCCTAACCGTTATCTGTAATTTGATCACTCATAGCGGAATATGAAATTAGTTTGAATCAGATTTAAGAAAAATACTAAATTTGGGATAGAAAATTCTAAAAAAATGACACAAGAAAATATCATCAAAAATACTGGGCCAAAATATTCTGAAATGCTAATGCAACTTGTCCAAGAGTTTGAAGAAAAACTACCTATTGAACTGACATTTGAGGAGACTTTAGAAGTGGGAATTAAGGCGTGGAATTTAGCAAATAATAAAGACTTTTTAGAGAGTAAAAATCTTTATGAGAACGAATTAAAAGGATATGAAAACCATTCTATTATTGATGAAATGGTTAATTACAAAATAGATAAGTTTTCAGATTTTAATAATGTGATTGTTGTTTATAGCACAATTGATAATATTCTGCAAGTCAAGACTCAAACTCAAGAAAATCATTTTAATAGCATTGTGAAAAATATGATAAATATTAATCCTCAAAAATGATTCGAATTCTTGAAAGTTTTTGAAATAAAAACTACAACTAATAACTTAGCATTCGTGTGGCCGGTACGGCCTAACATGAATGCCAATTTTGGCAGTACCAGCTGTTTGTCGGTTGTCTCTATGGAGATTGGTCTGTTTGTGTGATGGTTTTTTAGGGGCTTTGATATATTCTTTACAAAAAAGTAAAGAATTGAGCAAATGCAGGCTTTATCATTACAGCTTACAATCTCAAAATAGGGTTCCGGGAAAATGTATTCACAGTTGATTCTATGTTTATCTGTCTAATCCGGACTTATAAAGCCATTTTAATTGCATTATGTACAACGAATTCCGTACACCCTAATTTCTGCCCTAATCCTAATCCCCAAGTTTAAAAAGCTTATTTTAGTCCATAATTGGCAGTAAACTTAGGTTTTAAGACAGACTGCTGTTAGCACGCATTTGAGAAAAAATTTAGGAAGGATTGAAAATTTTGAGTACATTTAAATATGCAAATCGAAAGAACAAATAAAGAAATATTAATCCGACTATCTTCTGGAACGGATTTGGTCGGACTTCAACGGATTTTGGACTACCTGAAATTCCGCGAAATAGCATCAAAGAGCAAAGCTTCCCAAAAACAAATCGACGAACTTTCTTCTGAATCCAAATCTTCTTGGTGGAATAAAAACAAAAGTCGATTTGTAAAGTGAAAATCGTAGTTGATACCAATATAATTTTTAGCGGACTTTTAAACCCAAATGGAACGATAAGCGACCTTTTACTGAATTCCTCCGATACATTTAATTTTTATACACCGACTTATTTACTGGACGAACTTGAAAACCACAAGAAAAAATTATTAAAAATTACTGGATTTTCAGAAAAGGAATTGGATTTCCTTCAACGCAATCTATTCAAAAAAATAGATTTGATTGATTTGGAATCTATCAGAGAATCCACTTGGGAAAAAGCAATCGAACTGACCAAAGATGTTGACGAATTTGATGTGCCTTTCATTGCTCTTGCGCTTGAACTGGAATCGCCACTTTGGACGGGCGATAAAAAATTAATTAAGGGGTTGAACAAAAAAGGTGTCGATTGGATTTTGACTACTGACATTATAACTGAAATTAGAAACGAGGAATAAAATACGTTGCACAATAATGGTATAAGCAATTGTTCGTTCCCGCCTACTTTCAATTTTAACCTGTAGGCGTATTTCAGAACTAGACGAAATAAACGGAGTTTCAATGCTCACCGGCTGTTGCGCGCTATAGTCAACAACCCTCTTTTAAGCAACTTCCACCGGAAAAGCAGGCAGCTTCCTTTGAAAAGCCTTCAGAATAAATTTGAAGAATTCAGTTTTATTCTAAAAAATACTCAGAATCTGTTGGATCAATGCAGCATTCACTTTCGACTTTTCAGCAGAAAGAAAACCGCAAAATCAGCAGATCTTTAAAGGAAACAGCGAAGAATACGAAAAACGCTGGAGGAATTGTGCCAAAAAGACCAGCCCTTCGCTATCCAAGAGCAGTAGAAGATGTGACAGATTAACAATTTAATCTATCGGCTAAACTTAAAAGATCCATCCATAACCGGAATGGATCTTTTTATTGTTTAAAGGTTTTAAATTCGCTTTTAAGTTCGTCCATGGATTGCTGAAGTTGCCTTAGCAACCCGGTTTCTGAGGTAGCATCCACACTAAAGGTGAGTTTGCTGTTTACCTGCCAAAGTTCCTGGATATCGCTTATCAGGACTTCCAGAGGCGCATATTCATCATTTATTGAAACCAGCAATATTTTATACGGATCGTCCAGCTTTTGGATCTTTTTTACCAATACAGAGTCATACAGCACCGCCACATAAATTTTACTGTTGCTTATCTCTCCAATACTTGGAACGGCTTTTCCCAACACCCATTCCCCCGGAAGTAAATTCGGCATCATGCTGTCACCCTCTACCTGGAAACCGCGATACGTTGCATTCCGGTATTCCGGCAATGGAATATCAAAAGCCGGTAATTGCTGGTACCATCCAACATCCTGAACGTTTTGTGGATAACCCGCCGCGGCCTTTTGGTTTACCAGCACGATATTTTCCTGCTCCCCACTGTTCACGGTCACTACTTTAGGGCTTACATCTCCCTTGTTTACAGAAAGGTATTTCTGGCTGCTCTCGCCAAATAACCATAAGGGGTTTACCCCAAATTGCCTTAACAATTCCGATACCAGTTTACCCGATAGTTTTGTGCGGCCACGCTCTATATCGGCAGTGGAATTCTTAATACCTAACAAATCGGCAAACTCTGCCTGCGTAAAATTATGGTCATCGCGAATTTCCTTGAATCGCCTGATCTCGAGTGTCATATCTGTTCCCATACACAAATATAACTTTTTTTGGAATAAGTCCAAATTTAAGTTTGGATTATTTCCTATTAATGGAATAATTCCATAATTTTGTAAATATTCCTAGTAATAAAAAACAATTCAAAGTTTAAACGTAAAAGTAAAAAGAAGAGTGGAAAATGGAGAGTGAATTATAAATTTATTATGACAAAAACAATGCTACATCTGGATCTTGATACCTTCTACGTTTCTGTGGAACGGCTGATGGATGCACGCCTTCAAAACCGTCCGTTATTAGTGGGAGGCACCAGCGATCGCGGGGTGGTAGCCGCTTGCAGTTATGAAACCCGTGCTTTTGGGGTACATTCCGGGATGTCCATGAAAATGGCCCGTCAGCTTTGTCCCGAGGCTGTCATAATTAGGGGAAATGCAGGCACTTATACCAAATATTCAAAAGAGGTAACCGATATCATCAAAGCAGATGTCCCACTCTTTGAAAAATCCAGCATTGATGAATTTTACGCCGATCTTACGGGGATGGACCGGTTTTTTGGTTGCTATAAATACGCTTCGGAATTGCGCAAAAGGATTATTCGGGAAACAGGATTACCTATTTCCTTTGGCCTTTCGGTAAATAAAGTGGTTTCAAAAATTGCCACTAATGAAGCCAAGCCCAACAATCAGTTAAAGATAGATTCGGGATTTGAAAAGGAATTTCTGGCGCCGCTATCGGTCAAAAAAATCCCGATGGTGGGAGATAAAACCTATCAAATCCTCAGGAATTTAGGCGTGCGCCACATTAAGACCATTCAAGAAATGCCGCTGGAAATGATCCAAAAAGTACTGGGAGCCAACGGAACTTCTATCTGGCATAAATCACAGGGCATAGACAACAGCCCTATAATCCCCTATTCTGAAAGAAAATCGATCTCAACCGAGCGCACTTTTGACCGCGACACCATAGATGTGCAAAGATTACAGGCGATTCTGATTGCAATGACTGAAAATATGGCTTACCAGCTGCGCCGTGGCGACAAACTCACTTCCTGCATCGCGGTAAAGATTCGCTATTCCGATTTCAACACCTACACCAAACAACTTAAAATCCCATATACCAGTGCCGATCATATCCTGATCCCGCAAATCCAGGAATTGTTTAAAAAATTATATAACCGCAGGTTGCTGGTACGGTTAATAGGGATCCGGTTCAGCCATCTGGCCGGTGGGAATTACCAGATCAATTTGTTTGATGATAATGAAGAAGTGCTGCATTTATACAGCGCGATGGATAAGATCCGGAATCGTTACGGAGACCGGAGTGTGCTGCGGGCAGCTTCCCTGGGAGAAAAAACCATCGGCCGCATAACCAATCCATTTAACGGAGAACCACCGGTGGTGCTGGCACACAGGAAACAGTGATAGAGATGTGAGATTTTAGATAAAAAAATAAGAACAAAGAAGCAAGAGATAAGACAAAAGAAAAAAATAAATTCCAAAAAACAACAAACCATAAACCATAAACAAAATCACTCTATTAACACTCAACATCTCAATACTCAATACTAATTACTCAATACTAAGCCCGTGTACCTCAACAACCACACATATTACAGCCTGCGGTTTGGCACTTTTTCAGAAATTGAATTGCTGGAACTGGCCCGGGAAAACGATATTAAAAAACTGGTGCTTACAGATATTAACAATACCTCAGGCTGTTTAAATTTTGTTCGGAAAGCCGGGGAATATAATATAGAACCGGTACTGGGAATAGATTTCAGGAACGGGGCGCAACAACAATTTGTTGGGATCGCGAAAAACAATGAAGGTTTCAGGGAATTGAACGAATTTCTTTCCCGACATCTTCAGAAAAAATTACCTCTTCCCGAGAGAGCACCACAATTTAAAAATGCATTTGTTATTTATCCCTTTGAAAAAGTGATGGTTTCTGAAATTACCCAATTCCAGCCTCATGAGTTTATCGGGGTTTCGGCAAATGAATTGAGGAAAATCCGGTTTTCAAAACTTCGGGAATTAACCACAAAACTGGTGGTATTGCAGTCCGTTACTTTCAGAAATAAACGGGATTTCAACGCTCACCGGCTGTTGCGCGCCATAGACAACAACACTCTTTTAAGCAAACTTCCACCGGAAGAGCAGGCAGCGACAGATGAGCAAATGCTTCCTTTGAAAAGCCTTCAGAATAAATTTGAAGATTTCAGTTTTATCCTGAAAAACACTCAGAACCTGTTGGATCAATGCAGCATTCACTTCGACTTTTCAGCAGAAAGAAAACCGCAAAATCAGCAGATCTTTAAAGGAAGCAGAGAAGAAGACGAAAAACTGCTGGAGGAATTGTGCCAAAAAGGCCTGGCCTTTCGCTATCCCGGAGCAGCAGAAAATGTTTACGCGCGGATGACTTCAGAATTAAAAGTGATCAAAAACCTGAATTTTGTCTCTTATTTTTTAATCAATTGGCGCATTTGCGAATACGCACGGGAGAAAGGTTATTTTTACGTAGGCCGGGGCAGCGGAGCAAACAGTATTGTGGCCTATTTACTGCAAATCACCGAGGTGGATCCCATTGAACTCGATCTGTATTTTGAGCGGTTTATCAATGAATTTCGTACCAGTCCGCCCGATTTTGACATCGATTTTTCCTGGAACAACCGTGAAGATATTACGCGTTTTATTTTTGAAGAATTTGAGCACACCGCATTGCTGGCGGCCTACAACACCTTTCAATATAAGGCGGTTATCAGGGAACTGGGAAAAGTTTTCGGTTTGCCAAAAGAGGATATAGATAAATTAGGCGGAGGCTATATTCACGAAAAAGATCTGGACAACACACATAAAATTGTGTTGAAATACGGCAATCTGATCCAGGGAATGCCAAATTACCTGAGCATTCACGCCGCCGGAATTTTAATTTCAAACAAGCCCCTCACCTGTTTCTCGGCTTTGGACCTGCCTCCAAAGGGATTTCCCACCGTACAATTTGATATGATCATTGCCGAAGACGTAGGTTTGTACAAATTTGATATCCTTTCACAACGCGGCTTGGGGAAAATACGGGATTCCCTGGATATTATCGCACAAAACCAACCGGATGCCCCAGCCTTTGACATTCACGATGTCAATAAATTTAAACAGGATCCCAAAATAAACGATCTTATAAAAGAAGGGCTGTGTGTAGGCTGTTTTTACGTGGAATCCCCCGGGATGCGGATGCTGCTAAAAAAACTACAAACCGATACTTATCTGGGATTGGTGGCAGCCAGTTCTATCATTCGCCCCGGCGTGTCAAAAAGCGGAATGATGCGGGAATACATCCTGCGCCACCGCTATCCCGAACGCAGAGTCAATGCACATCCGGAACTGGCCAAAATTATGCCGGACACTTACGGGATTATGGTATATCAGGAAGATGTGATAAAAGTTGCCCATTATTTTGCCGGACTCAGCCTGGGAGAAGCTGATGTGCTGCGCCGCGGAATGAGCGGAAAATTCCGCTCCAGAGAAGAATTTGCGCAGGTAGAGGATAAATTTATAGCCAACTGCCGGGAGAAAAAGATTGAAGAAAAAACGATTTTTGAGGTGTGGGAGCAAATTAAAAGCTTTGCCGGCTATGCCTTTGCAAAAGGTCACTCGGCCAGTTATGCGGTGGAAAGTTACCAGAGTTTATTTTTAAAAACCTACTATCCACTGGAATATATGGTGGCCACCCTTAACAACGGCGGCGGTTTTTACTCTCCCGAACTCTATGTGCACGAGGCAAAAATGTGCGGTGCCATCATAGAACCTCCCTGTATTAATGAAGGTGATTTCCATAACACCATAAAAGGAAACCATATTTACCTAGGCTTTGGTCATTTAAAGGAGGTGGAGCAACGTACTGCCCAACGCATTATAGAAAACCGAAATTTTTACGGCAGATTTAGATCTTTTGAAGATTTTATAAACAGGGTAACTATCAGCATAGAACAAATAAGCATTCTCATCAGGATCAATGCATTCAGATTTACCGGGATCGACAAGTACAAATTGCTGTGGGAAGCGCATTTTAAACTCGCTAAAACCACCAGAAAACCAGATCAATTGCCGCTTTTTATTCAGAAATATAAAAAATTCACGCTCCCGGACTTGCACACCACACAATTGGAAGCCGCTTTTGAGCAAATTGAATTGCTGGGGTTTCCGCTTTGCAGTCATTTTGAATTATTAAAAGACGAGCCAAGAAATTCTTACGGCCAGAAAGACCTAAAAAACTTTCTTAATAAAAACATCCTGATCTACGGCTATCTGGTAAACGTTAAGAACACCCGGACCGCCAAGGGACAACGCATGAATTTCGCTACATTTACAGATAAGTATGGTCATTTTTTTGACACTGTCCTATTTCCACCGGCAGCAGAAAAATATAGGTTTAGGGGGCTTGGGGTGTATGCCCTCTTTGGAAAAGTGACAGAAGAATTTGATTTTTTGAGTGTTGAAATCAGCAAAATGAGAAAAGAAGCTTATATCACCGATCCACGGTTTTCTGAAGAAAACCCGGCAACCGGTAACAGGATAGAAAAAATGAAAAATCTGGAAGAAAAAAAAGAATTAAAAACATAAAACTAATCAATAGATGTTGGCAAATCAGAAAAAAGATGGAGATTCCTCCAGATAAATTTACGAAAAATCCATTAAACCTATTAAAATGAAAAGAGTTCATTGCAAATTTAAAAATTAGTTTAAATTTGCTGTTCAACTAATTAAACATATTTTACAATGAAAAAATTATCATTATTATTATTGGCTGCAGTTTTCACTTTATCTTTCTACTCTTGTAGAGAAACTACAGAAGAAAAAACTGAAGATGCAGTAGAAGAAATCGGAAACGATATGGAAGAAGCTACTGAAGAATCTGTAGATGCTGTAGAAAATGCTGCAGATGAAGTAGAAGCAGAAGTTGAAGGAACAGATGATGTTGATGTTGACCAACAATAGTCGTCATCTGCATTAATATTTTAAAAAGCCATCCAACCTCAATTGTGATGGCTTTTTTTTGAACTTATCCAAATAAACTAAAATTATGAAAAAATTATTTTTATTGTTGATGATAGCCGGAATAACAACTTCACTCTATTCCTGCAGGGAGACCACCCAGGAAAAAAGTCAAGAAGCGGTAGAAGCAATTGGCGAAGATATTGAGACCAATGTCAAAAAAGCCGGCGAGAAAATTGAAGAAGGCGCCAAAAAGGTGAAAGAAGAAGTTCAGGAAAAGGTGAAAGATGGCAAGGAAGGGACAGAAGATATGAAGTAATCACTTTTATTCTATATATTAAACCGCCCCTACCGGCGGTTTTTTTTAGTTTTGTACCTCAAATGCTTCACATGAAATATTTATCAATTTTATTGATCCTGACATTTTTAATAAGCGGAAATAAAAATTCACAAAACCAACTTCCGGAAGGTTTTGTGTATGTAAAAGAGCTTATTCCCGATATCGCACTGGATATTCGATATGCCGGGTCGCATAACTTTGTTGGAAAACCAATTCGCGGTTATAAGCAGCCCAGGGCAATCCTTAGCAAACCTGCAGCAGAGGCTTTGCACGAAGTTCAGCAAGAGCTGGAGAATGTTGGTTATTGCCTTAAGATCTTTGATGCTTACAGGCCACAACGTGCAGTCAACCATTTTATGGAATGGGCAAAAATTGAGAATGACACGTTGATGAAACGGGAATTTTTTCCAGATATAGATAAAAATGATCTGTTTGATCTTGGTTATATCGCTACAAAATCAGGGCATTCGCGTGGAGGAACAATAGATTTAACCCTGATTGACGCAAACACCGGGGAAGAACTCAATATGGGAGGCAGTTATGATTTCTTTGGAGAAATTTCCCATCACGATACCTCACAGATCACTCCGGCACAAAAACAAAACAGGGAATTGTTGAAAAGGACAATGAGCAAACACGGTTTCCGGCCCTATCCACAGGAATGGTGGCATTACACCTTAAGGATGGAGCCTTACCCTGACACTTATTTTGATTTTGAGGTGGAGTAAATTAAATTTCCGTCAAAATTCACACATCCTTATTTTCCGTTATAAAGCTTCACTATTTTCTGCTACCCGTACATATTTGTGTTTTGGTGACACCTTTCTGCTTTCAATAACATAATATTCGCTTTTAGGCAATTCCTTATTCTTTTTCATAACAACAAAGAACAAAACAGTTATTAAAACAGCAATCCCAATTCCAACGATATCTGAGGTTACTATGTCCAATCCAAAACCTATGGTAGGATCATAAAAAAGATAGGATCCGAGAACGGATGTTATGAAAAACGCAGGTACTAACGCAATAATATAAAGGGTTTTCCTTTGGTATAAATAAACGGTTCCAACCCATAAGGCAATTGCCGCGATGCTTTGATTTGCCCAGGAAAAATATCTCCATAGAAGTTGAAAATCTATTTTAGTAAGAACAAAGGCAATTACAAAAAGCGGTATTGCAATCATAAACCGGTTTCTAAGAGCTTTCTGATCAATCTTCAGATAATCTGCAATAATCATTCTCGCCGCCCTAAAGGAAGTATCCCCGGAAGTTATAGGTAAAACTATAACACCTAAAACAGCAATTGTTCCGCCAATGGTTCCTAAAAATACCGTTGCAATTTTATTAACTACTCCGGGAAGCCCTTCATTTGCTAGCAAAACACTAAGGTCTTCGCCGCTAACGAGGCTCATTGCAGCTGCAGCCCAAATCATAGCAATAACTCCTTCAACGATCATCATCCCGTAAAATATTTTTCGTCCGTCTTTCTCATTTCTAACGGTTCTGGCGATTATCGGAGATTGGGTTGCATGAAATCCAGATAAAGCACCACAGGAAATGGTTAAAAATATTACCGGGTAATACGGAATATCTTTAGGATGCAGATTTGCCAGGGTCAATTCCGGAATTGGATTTCCATACATAAACATCCCAATTGCAACACCTATGGCACTCAACAATAATAAAAGCCCCAGAATAGGGTATATTTTCCCGATAATTTTATCGATGGGTAAAATTGTGGCGATGACATAATAGCCAAAAATGGCCAATACAATTAAGGTCAGTATATTTAAATCACTGCCTATAAGGTCATTTATCATACTTGCCGGTGCGGAAACAAAAACAGTTCCCACCAAAAGAAGCAGCAAAACAGTAAAGAAATTAACCACGTGACTAAAGGATTTACCTAAAAATCGTGACGCCAAAGCAGGTAAGTGAGCGCCCCCATATCTTATGGAGATCATCCCCGTTAAATAATCATGGACAGCCCCGGCAAAAATGGCACCAACTACTATCCAAAGGAAAGCTACCGGCCCGTATAAGGCTCCTAATATTGGTCCAAAAATTGGTCCTACCCCTGCAATATTTAAAACCTGAATCAAGGAATTTCTATTACTGTTCATAGGAACAAAATCTACTCCGTCTGCGTGGGTAAATGCAGGAGTAGCTCTATTGGCATCGGGTTTAAATATACTTTCAACAAATTTACCGTAAAAAATATATCCCAATACTAATAAAACTATAGCAGTAATAAATGTAATCATAATGCTGTATTCTGTTAATTAAAATTCTTGAAGGGCCACAAGTTAATGTTATTATCAACAAATAAGTGCCTTTAATGTGTTAATAATTTAAAATAAAACGTCTTTAACAGTAAATGACGCAATAAAAAGAGCCTATTCTTAGTATAAATCAAATGTTAAATTATCTCAAAGTGATGCCGTCAAAAACCAAATAAAGAAATCAGAAAAAGAATTTTTTTACTTCAGATTCAGGGATACTATCGCTTCCAATTTAGTTGATGATGTACGCCATAAATACTCATGACACAGATCTGAAAAATTATGAAATTTAAAAACGAATCGAATTCCCAGGTTTTTACACTTTAGCATAAAGAAATCGATTTCGTTAATAATTGGGATATTATATTTTTTAGACTTAATAAGTATTTAATTTTGTATTATTAATTTGAAGTGATGGAATTATTATCTAACAGTTATTTTGCCTTGTTTCTAATCATTGTAATTGGTTTTGTAATTGGGAGAATTAAAATTAAAGGCATTTCATTAGATATATCTGCCGTTATTTTTGTCGCCTTGCTTTTTGGACATTACGGGGTAGTTATCCCAAAGGATTTTCAGTATGTAGGGCTGGCTCTTTTTATTTTTACCATCGGCATTCAGGCCGGCCCAAGCTTTTTTGAATCCTTTAAAAAGAATGGACGAGAATTGGCGATTTTAGCCAGTTTATTAATTATTAGTTCGGGTGTGATCGCATTTCTGATTTTTCATTTTTCCGGAATTGACAAGAATTTGATCATTGGACTGTTAAACGGGGCATTGACAAGTACTCCAGGACTGGCTGCGGCAATTGACGCCACCGGCTCTCCCCTGGCATCTATAGGATATGGAATTGGATATCCTTTTGGGGTGATTGGAGTGATTCTTTTTGTCAGTTTCCTACCCCGTATTCTAAGGGTAAATTTGCAGGAAGAAGAAAAAAAATATAAACTAGAAATTTCCACAGCTTTTCCCGAAATTATTAAGAAACATTTTGTTGTTGAAAATGAAAATGTAATTGGTAAAAGTCTTGGTGAATTAAACATCAGGTTTATGACCAAGTCTGTTATTTCCAGAGTAATGCATAAAAATATTGTACTTGCTCCAAATGCAGATATAATTCTTTATTTGGGAGATGTAGTTAGGGCGGTTGGAACTGAAGAAGCCCTGGAAAGGGTTAAATTATTGATTGGTTCTGAAACCAATGTAGAAATTCCTATAGATTCCAATTTTGATGTTGGTTCAATATTGGTCACCAACAAAGATGTTGTCAAAAAAACCCTAGGACAATTAAATATCCTGGATACTTATCATGCTACCATTACGCGCATCAGACGCTCGGGAATAAATATATCGCCCAGTCCTTCATCAAAATTACAATTTGGAGATAAGTTGATCGTTGTTTGCCACAAAGACAATATGAAAGATGTGAGTAATATTTTTGGAAATGATGATAAGAAGTTGTCAAATACAGATTTCCTGCCAATTGCAGCAGGAATCATCTTGGGAATTTTGGTTGGACAACTCAGCATTAATTTCAATTCATTTTCTTTTAGTCTTGGATTAACCGGCGGAATTTTGTTTGTTGCCCTTATTTTAGGACGAACAGGTAAAACGGGACCTATCATGTGGACAATGACCGGAGCAGCAAATCAATTATTGAGGCAATTTGGATTGTTATTCTTTTTAGCAGCTGTTGGCACAAGTGCAGGTTCTAGTCTTGTTGAAACCTTTCAGAACTACGGATTTGAACTATTTATTTATGGCATATTTTTAACCCTCATTCCTTTGTTAATTACAACTGTGGTTGCCAGGATATTTCTAAAAATAAATTTACTCACTTTGCTTGGAACTCTTACCGGAAGCATGACAAGCACCCCTGGGTTAGCTGCGGTTGACAACCTGGTAGACACAGACGCCCCCGCGATTGCCTATGCTACTGTTTATCCAATTGCTATGGTTTTACTCATAATTACAGTTCAGATCCTTAGCCTGCTTTCTTAATTATTAATTAGGAAGTTTTCTGAATATTTTTTAACCTGACTATTGCTGAATAAAAAAATTATTTGTGAAGATAGAAATTAACAGATGCCCGGAGGGCACCAAAACTGCTGGCGGAATAACAGTAGTTATCTCATAACCGCTAAACCATTTTTTTTATAATTTTT
>Ga0209414_1000616_pt1 | contig 17259 bp, 11 predicted proteins | sample LakVidmifraction_4_FD_181154 | JGI IMG/M metagenome (GOLD analysis project Ga0209414, IMG submission 181154) | Hypersaline microbial communities from Lake Vida, Antarctica - Brine Hole Two &gt;0.2 micron (SPAdes) (version 2) | ecosystem: Environmental > Aquatic > Non-marine Saline and Alkaline >... | reverse complement strand
TGCAATATTTTTGATTGCTTCCGCTTTGAGGTCTGCACTATAGGCTTTCCTTTTTTGGTTATGGCAAACGTTTGTTTGTATCCTTAGTTTACCAAATTGAAGTCAACGGTTTTTTAAGCATACATCATCATGATAATGGTTTCTATTTTTATAGTACAACATAATATTAAAGACGGTAAGACGTAAAACTTTAGAGTGGTCGACCTTATTTGAGCGGATAGAAAAAACCCTGCTATTGTATTTAACAATAACAGGGTCGTTTGAAGATCGATAAGATGACACTTTATTACTTAAGATGATACTTTATTGTTCGTCTACATTACTTGTCAGCGAGTAATAAAGTATCATACTGAGATAATCATAAAGTATTGATTTTGCTACTCGTCAATGAACATTAAAAATAATAAAGTATCATACTGAAAAATGATAATACAATAGCTTAGTACTTTTACGAGTAATAAAGTATCATACTGGTATTTTTCAAAAATTAATTTAAAATCAATATTTGTAGTTTGATGCCAAAAGAACTTGTTATTGATTGTTCCCTAAATAAATAATTTGAACAAAACCTACTTAACCCCTTTCTCTTCAATAATTTTAACCAGTTGTGTTGCTAAATTTTTTGTATCGGGGCGATCACCTTTATCTTTATATGTTAATGGCGTCAATCCTTGTAAATCACTTGCAAGTTTAGATTCATGACCCCTTGGAAAAGCTATTAATGTACGTTCTCTGCCCAAAGAACCCATAAATAGACCCAATTCAAATATAACATTGTCACGCGGTGCAGCTGACTCTACCTTTCTTGATATAACAATGTCATCAGCACTCATAATAGCCAAACCAAAATCATGGGTTTTAATGGCTTTCTCTAAAGATTCTAATGCATAAGAACCAGCCTGAAAAGTATCTGGTTGACTCCAAAGCGTCACATCTATGTCTGCATGGTCTAAATTAAGCTGTATATCCTCAGCTACAGATAAGGCTTCAACGGTGCTGACGATAAACAACCGAGGTGTTGGATTGCATGCTTTTATTAAATCGTTTCTCTGCTCCAGCCTATCAGCCAAATCGATTGATATGAATTTGTAAGCTTCTGGGTGAGCTTCTATTAATCCAGTAAATGAATCAACATCGACTTTCACAGTGACAGTCTCTTGGGTGGCAATAAGAGTTGCCGACCTCGCTCTTGAAGGGTTTATTGCTGCCATTTCACCAATACTAATACCTGGTCCCCGAGAATATAATTCTGAACCATTAATAATCATGTTGGCTTCACCTGCAATTATGAAGTAAACATCTTGGTCATGCTCCCCTTGGGTGATGATACTATCACCAGCATCAAAGCCCACAATCTCGCCTTTTTGTGCAAGAGCAGCTGCAAATTCCTTATTTCCGTTAACCAGTTTTTGCTTTAATAGCTCGTTTACGACAGATTGTTCTTTACCTTTAAATTTTGATAAAAGTGACATAATAGTTCCCTATGTATTATTGTTTATGTTATTTAATTTACAGTCATTCATGGTCATACAACACTTCTGACCCTCGAAGTAATCCCAAAATTTATTGTCTTCCAAAACCCTCTTTTTTTCATTGAAAGGTATTTGGTACAAAGTCTTTGAGCACTGATTTTCACAACCACCAATTGTTTTATGCTTACGTTTTGCGCTACCGTCTGTGATGCAAATACAGGCAGCTCTCTTGTTGAGTATCTTATTATCAATACCTGTGCTGACAAGTTTCGAGCCATAATATAGATGGTAATGTGGTCGATTCGGATAGCATTTAGCAGGACTGACTTCTCTAAGCTCAATCTTTTTAAAGTCGATGTTGACGTTATTGTTTCTCAGCTTAAGCAAGTCATTCTCAACAAGCTGTTGATAGTATGCTGCATTTCCATGGCTCCATTCTTTAACGTGCTTTGGCCATTTTCTATGTTTGTTTACATACTCTTGAGCTCTTAAGTAGTCTTTAATATAAGAGATCCAATCATGTATCGGCAGACCCTCTATTTCAAACCCCAAGCAAAAGTAGCCACCCATGTTTATATGTCTGTTAGGACAAAAATTTGGCAAACAACCGCCACTCTCTTTGATCAACAATCCAGAACCAGATTGAATGGCTGTTAGCTCAAAGGCCTTTCTTTTACCGCTAGACAGCGGTACATTCAGTACAAAACATAGATTGGATGCACTCTCTTTTTTATAGACTATACCAGCACCGTTAAGGTACTGCTCAAGCTCAGTTAAACTGGGCATGAGGCTTTAACGCAGGTCGTGATGGTGTAAACTCTTCATCCGATGGAGCCGGTACAGAAGAAGAGATATCGTCGTACATTGAACTTTCGCTTTTAGCGGTATCTTCTTCAATCGCCTCATTATCCACTTCTTCAATACGCTCAAAGGTTATGTCTGTGGCTGATCTATCAGAAAATAAACCTTCATATTTAGAGCCTTCTAAAACCTTAAATGCCGTTTCACCGATGCGCGTCTCTGTTTCGTGTTCGCACTGCATTTGTTCTGTTTCGGAGGCTATGGTAGATATCCCTAATGAAAAACGCGTACTATTATTTACACCCTCTTGACCAACCCTAAGATTAGACACATCACCCAGCTCATAACCGATAGCTAAACCCAAATCGTCGGTTTGAATACCAAATTTATCGTTGAGCTTTTCTAGCGATAGGTTAAAGCTGCTTCTGATACCGCCTGACGCCTCAGTGCCGACTTCCACTGTCTTTAGTCTATCTGTCTGTTTATTACTACCCTCGCAGATAATGGCATGCATACAGTCGCCAATAAATCGAACCCGCTTACCTTTAAAGTCAGTATTTATGCAATCATCCATCTCTGATCTGATTACATGCAAACAGCGGACAATGTTCTTTTTACCTTGCTCTGAATCCATATTGAGGCTTATATAGTTTGTAAACCCATCAATATCGACATACAAAGAAACCAGCTCTTGTCTTTTAGCCGTCTTATAGTAGTGCTTAGTAAAGTCAAAATCTTCTAAAGGTGATGCCGCTCGTGAGAACTGAAAATCTTTTAATAGTTTAGGCTTAGGTGCGTTCTCATTAACACTCTCAAGTGACAAACCATTAGGTAGCGTTGTGCGCTCAACTGACAATTCGATTTCATCAGAAGTTAGCTTTGATGTCTTGGTTTTGTCGGCATCCACCTTGGACAGATCAAGAACATCCCTTGCATTAGCAGTGAGGTAAATCCCTTTTTTGTCACCTGCAGCATGTTTTGCAGCATGATTAGCGGGATTGCCTAAAAACAAAGGCTCTTTATTTTTGGCTCGGCCATTATTGACAGCTAAAGCGATACCAGAATCAATACCCACTCTTACCACCGCTGCATCTATGTAATTATCATTACTATCTTTTTTCTGCTGATCGACAGCATTGATAATTAAATCACTGATGGCAACCGCTCTGTCCAATCGATTTTTCTCACTATCATAAGGCTTTGTGACGACTGCATGTAGGCGCTGATTATGGAAGTCTACAAATAAAGATTCAGATTCATCCAATATGTATCTGATAGTTCTAAAATGTGAATCAAAGAATCTAATGGCTCTTTTGTGTGAAGTCTCATTTTCATTACCAGTGTCGTTAACCAGTAAAGCTTCAAGATTTAAAATGTCAACGTAGATGTGAGCAGCATCCATTTCATAGGCTTTGTTAACAGGTATATTACCCAAGTCCATCTCACGAGTATAAGGCACTATTTCAACATCTTTCACTGAATCACACAGTTTATCTATATGACTTTCCGCTCTATCCACGTCCCAACTATAGTGCATTTTATACCCTTATTTTAAATGATTGTTTTTGACATATATGGTTGCTATTACACAAATTTTCAATATAAAAATAATATACTTTTCACTTGAGCTTAAGATATCATTTGATATAGATGTGGATTGATATGACACTCTAGGGTCTAATTTATTGTATTTGATAGTCTGTTTTTATAAAAACATATGTTTGTTAATAATGAATCAAAAGAAGCTGTCTGTTGATAACGGAGAGCATAGCTATGTGTTTATATATCGATTACCTCCAGTGGAATTCTTCTCGCTATAAGCGTCTCTTGTGGTACGGCTAAATACTTGTCACGGATATGTTCAAAGTAGGGAGTTAAGCTAGGTAAACTTATCTTAATAGATGACTGCTTCTTACGATTTTCTTTAACAGTCATTTCAATATATTTTTCAGTCTGCATCCAAGGTTTATTAGGTAGTATATATCCATGAGCCTTGAGAGTTTTTGACATCGATTCTGCTATTCTCAGACCAGCCAAGTCATAGTCAGCGAAGATATAGCGTTTGCAGTCTTTTTGGGCGAGAGTCTTTAATATAGAAGTTATATTCTTATTGCTATGGCCTCGATAGGCCAGCACAGTTACCGCACCAGTTAACCCTTCTACTAGCTTGGTATGCTGCTCATTAAACCTACAAAATGCATTAAAATTCTCTATGATTATGATGTTATCGATATTCCAATCAATGAGGTCGTTAATATCCACACCTAAATAGGCATTCTCCTTAGTTTGCTTATGGGTGTAGTTGTTTGATGCATTAATAATATGTTCATTACTACCTAGCAGACGACATTCAATAAAGCCTTTGGTAGGTGCCTTACTTAATAACTTATCGTTAGTTGTGACTGCTGTGTTATCTACACGGTCTTTGCTTTTTAGCTCATCTAAGTTGTGTCTGAGTAGGTCTATCCCTGTTTGAGCTTTTACAATCTCTCTAACACGGCCCCAACCACCCATATTGATGATCACTTTTCCATTTTCTGTGTAGCCAATACTGGGATCAAAAGAAACCAATAATACAAGGATATTATCAGGGCTTCGATAGGTAGCGACTTTCACTCCCTGTACCATCTTCTCCTTTAAGTAACCGAGTTTCCCTGCCGTATTTAAGGATTTTTCTAGGTCTACCTCCATATCTGATCCCTTGATGGCGACTCTTCGATTTTATTGAATTTTATATATTTGGCATCGATGACGTAGTGTGTATCGCAAGTATCAGAAAGGTATTGTGATTTCAAATAAACTTTATAGTTAAACAAGCCTTTAGATTTAATGATTCTGTCGTTGATAAAATCACTCTTTGCCACTTTTAAGAACAAGGCCAAAAAAGCTTTATATCGTATCTTGCGCTTCAAACCTGACAAATCCCAATACTCTCTGACAGACAAGGCTTTAGTAAAAGGCGTGTCGCAATTATCGGCCATATACTGCATAACAAGCAATTTTTCAGGGGAGGGTGGTGGTTTCTTATGTTCTCGGTCAAACTCCTCATACTCACCTTTGTATAAATTATCACTCTTGCGTTTGGGCTTTTTGGCGCTAATTTTGCTTACCAAAGAGAAAAGAAATTCGCTGTCATCTACAGTTTCAATATTGTGCAAGGTGCCAGCCAAAGCCATACCACCAAAGGCTAAGCCTTTATCCACAATATCGTTATACTCAATATCTATCTTTTCAGGAACAAGTTGACTGTTTCTTAAAGCCTTGCGTAATAGCCAAAGCCTTCTACTTTTCTTATCTTGCTCTTTTTTCAATTTATCAATTAATATAAGAATTTTTTGTAAGTGAACGCCCATTTCAATATTGAATCTAGAAATAGAATCCGCCAAATACTCATTCAGTATAGCTGCCGCTGGCGTATACTCGCCGTGTAGTTTACGGAGTTCATCACGACTCAATATCTCTATTTTTTCGAGCTGAAGTTTGATCTTTTTATTTAAACCCTCAAGAATCTGTCTTTTTACCTTAACGTTGGATGTGTTGTTTAGATCAGAGTTGATGACATACTCAATATCAGCCATCTCACGCCCAAGATATTCAGCGATGGAGATGCAGATATCTCGTATATTAGCCAAATGCATCATCTCTTCACTTTCATCTTCAAACGAATCTGACTGTATTTGCGCTAGGGCAACCTCATTACTTATCTGATGTTTAGACAGTTCAATATCAGGAGCAATATTTGCATTACGAGACTTTCTATCCAGATTTTTTAAGATGGCTGTAAAGTTTGAACCCAGAGTAATGTTATTAGGATTGATACTGATAACACCACTGTCTTGTAGTATCTGATACTGCTTATGTTTGTCATTGACCAACTCATAGCAGCCATTAGGAGAGTAGGCCTGGTAAATCAAATCAGCTTTATCAGTTACAGCTCTACCAAGTGTTCTGATTGTTTCTTCCGATAACCTAAGACTGACTTTGCTCATAACCCAAGCCCTTGTTGCTCGGCAAAAACTTCTTCAGAGGGCTCATCTAATATGTTTTCAGCAATATAATCAAATACATCATATATATAGCCGATCTTTCCTGTTGCTCGATAAATCTTTTTATTGGGCTCAACCAACTTCAGTATTTCGTGCTTCTGGAGTCTTTCTAAAAGAGCCGCTACTTTTTCGTCATTGGGTTTTTTAGAAGCGCCTGTGATCTCAGAAACTTCGTTTAGCATACTTGCAAAATGCTTGTTATTATTTGCCTCTAAAACCAGATCTGTTTGGCTTAGACTTTCACCAACAGTCAGTACATTGCCCTCATCGGCCGTTGATAGACAAGCAATCATTTCTACTATAGGTGCTATATTATGATAGATTTCATTGAACTGTTTAACCACTGCTTTTCTGTCAGAGTCACTAGGTATATCATTTAAGCCAGCATAGACCTCGCCATCGCTGAGGGTGACTAGATTGACTCCAAATGGTTGTAGCTGAGACGCCATACGCTCATAGGCTTCTTTATTATCTCTTAGATGCCTATATGCCTCTGGATAACTCACAGAGCATATAAATTTATTGTTCATTAGCAATCTTAGTATTTCATGCTCTTTCATTAGGAAAACACTCCAAATTCCTCAAGTTCTGAATCCTGAGTTAACATATACATATCATCCGTTTGTGAAATTGAGTACATATTTCTGGTTTTATTGTGATGGCAGGCAATATTATTAGCGAATAAGGGGACAACCTCATCATCTGGATTCTCAGGAGCGGCGCACATTGCTGATATACCAAGTTTTTGTAGCAAGTTTAATAACTCACGAGTATTTTGCGGATCTAACACGCCAATTTCATCAATAAAGAATTTCAGCTCGACCTCATCGCTCGATGTGGTTGATATAACTGAGAGCAAAGAAATATAAATGATGAGCTGGGCAATACGCATGGTGCCATTTGACCCCATATCTTTAAATACCTTTGCTCTTTTGGTTTCCTTGATTTCTCCGCCGACCTGTTTGATCCTTAGACTGAAACTAAACTGCTCTGACAGTTTGATATTCATCTGATTTTGACCAATATAGTCTTGCACGAGTTGTAATTTGGACAGTAGTTCCTGATTGGGCATACGCGTTGTATCATGGATGTCCTCATTAGCCCATCTTTGATGTGCATCAGTGAAGTCAGCCAAGGTGGAATACCATTTGTTTTCTTTGATTCCCGAACTTATAGCTATATGAAGCTCCTCAATGGCTAAAGCTTCTAGTTTTTCACAGACCTCTTTACATTTGGTGTTAATACGCTTCGAGAAATTACTCAAACTATTATGAGCATCATCTAGCTTTGATTTAAACTCTTTAACTTGGTGAGCGGTAACTCGATACTGGCCAATGAGTGTATCTTTCTTGATTTCATGTTCGTTGTTTAGGTAATCGGTAAACTTTTTAGCTTGTATGTACCAGTTTTCCTGATCAGGTATGCTCAGCAGGATACTGTCAGACATTAAGCTCTCAAACATAGATCCATTAGTGGTAAAGGGTTTTCTTATGTTTTTTAACGCATGAATACCTTTATCCATATTCTTTTTGGTGTCACGAACCAAGGATTTGGTATCGTTCAAGACTGCTAAGCTCACATTATGCAAGTCTTGCAAAGAATGTCCCACATATCCAGGCTCTGAGGTATGGTCTACAACCAAGGCTTTATCAAAAGCGTTATTGGCATTACTAAAGCTTTCTTTGATACTTATCAGATCGGTTTGTGCGCTCTCAATTCGATTGTTAATGACCTTGGCTTTCTCAGCAAGAGATTTAGCATCCTCCTCCTTAGATACCAGAGCTTTATCAAAAGCCGCTTGTTTATCCACTAATTCAATTGATAGACCATTGCGTTTTTCGAACAGCATAGGTAAATCTCGATATTCTTCATCAATAAACTCGTGATAGTGCTTAACGCGGATTTTAGCTTTTTCAGCAGCATCTAACTTTGTTGATAGTTGATGTACTTTGGCTATAGTCTGAGCTATAACATTATCATCGTAGCCATTTTCATCAATAGCTCTGTCGTGACGTTCTTGAGCTTGATTAGCTTCAAGTTTCAAGTCTTCAAGTTCTTTAACGTATTGTTGTTTTACCGTCTGCTCGCTTTTTTTGTTGTCTTCTTCCAGTTGTTTGATAGCCCATTTATGGTTGCTTTCTATCTCCTGCTCAGCACTATTCATCTTGGCATCAACAGTTTTTAATTCCGATATTTTGTCATTAATTTTATTTTTAATTTCGTTTAATTGGTTCTCAACATTATCTTTTGCTTCTTTAATTTCGTTTTCAGATCGTATTTCTAGTTGTTTTTGGGTCGTTTTTTTATTTTCAATATCGTTTTCAGTATTGACGACGTTGGTATTTGCCTTATAGATATCTTCATTGGCTTTGTTTTTCGTTAGTTTGGCTTTATGGATTGCTTTTTCGAGGGATGAGATATTATCTCTACGTTCTAATATCTCATCCTCCAATACAAGCCTTTGCTCAGTAATACTCTCAAGGGTAAGTGATTTTTTAGGATTGTTGGTAGTGTCTATTTTTGATGTATCGAGATAAAGACCATACAAAGCCTCATCGTCTAAGCCTTTAGGTGCGAGCCACTGCGGAGATAGATCGGAGCGGTTGAATAAGGATGGATCGATAGTTTTTATTATCTGATTTATCAAAGGCGAAAGTACTTCATCGGATTCATTTCTTAGTAAGAAACTGAGCAATGTGTCGTCTTTTAGCAAAGCATACAGATCATCAATGTCAGAGGTCTTGTTAGCAATATCGTTTAATAGGCGTTCATGCTCTCTTTGTAGTTTTTCAGATTCCTTACTGGTCTCATCTAGATATTTTTCTGCTGTTCTTTGATTTTTTATGTCCTGATTAAGTTGAGTTTTAGCATTGTCTAAATTTAGCTTTAAGCTCTCCATCTCCTTGGTAAGCTCGAGGCTACATCTAATATTTTTTAACTCTGATTCCAGGTTATTATTATCGATAATAAGCTGGGTATGTTTTTCCTTGATGGCACTAGACTTGATCTCATACTCTTTTTTAATTAAGTTAAGCTTAGCAGCCTTATCGTCGCCTAAATTTGAAAGAGACTCGTAATAACCCGTTTTAATCTGCTGTAGCGTTAACTCTTGTTGGGAAGCTAATCTAGCCTTGTTAGACTCTATTTGCTTTAAATCGTCAGTGAGCTGATTTTTAATGCTTTCGATTATTTTAGTGGCATCCTCCTCGTCTTTGCGTAGAGCTTTGAGTCGCTCATTCTCGTGCTTTATTTGCTCTTCAAGTGACGAGATCTCTCTAATCATATTTTGTAATATGGCCAATGGTTGATGATGACCAGATACACCATCTTCAAAATCTCGTTTCGCTCTTTCAAGCTTCTCTACCTTAGAGTTCAAATCGTCTATTTCATTTTGCAATTGGCCTTTTTCTTTGTCCCAAGCAATTTCAATCTTGGTAATTGCTTGCTCTATAGTCTCAACTCTTAATTTGAGATCACCTTCAATAGTTTCATTTTCTGTAATCTTTGTATTAAAGGCTTTGATCAAGCCTTTGAGTTTCTTAACTGTTGTCGATAGGGTGTTTTGATTAGAAGCGTTTTGCTCAACATATTGGCCTAGTTCGTTAAACTTACTTCTAAGTTGCTCAACCTCATTCCATGAGTTGCGATCTGAAAGCCACTTATTGGTATCAACACCTTGAGAGTCTATAGATATCTCATTATGCTGAACTTTATTCTCCGTCTTCATTGCTTCAACCAAAAACTCACATATTTGATCAAACTCAATTTTACTTTTTAGAATATTGCTAGCGATTAAGGAAAACCCGTAGAAGCTACCTCTACCGACAGCCAGTGAGTAATCAGGACGAAGCGCATTGATAGTTTGTAGAGCTTTAGATGAGCGAATAGAGGCTTTTAAGCGTCTATTCGGACAATTAGATATGATAGCCTCGTAAGCCAGTTGTTTGATATTATTTGAGACGTTAAAACCTTGAGATTCGATTATACTTTTAACCTCTTCAAATTGCCTAAATCTTCGCTGATTGGCGGCATCTTTTGCGACGAACCAGGTTTCATTGTATCCAGCATTAATAAAGTTGAAAATTTGTTGCCCCTCACTGCCTCGCCTGAGGATCACACATTTTTTTTCGCCCTGTCTTATATATTCATAAACTAAATAACTGTCGTCATAAGGAAGATAAAAGTCAACAAAGCTTTTAACCGCCTCATTCTTTTTAGAAACCTCACTCAATCTAGTGCCAAAAAAGGGAATTACTGCTCCCATCAGGGTGGTTTTGCCTGCGCTATTGCGCCCAGTAATGATTGTGTTATCACCAACTTCGATAAGGTGGCTTTGACCTTTAGGGTAACTATTAATTAATGCGACTCGTAAAAGTTTATTTACTTCTTTTACAGCTGGTTTAATGTTGTTTGTACTTCTTATATTTAGAGCTTCATCCATTCCTAGCATATTTAATCCCTTTTATAATACGTACAACCAAGTCTCAACTTCGTAATCTGTATCAAGAAACTAGCTATAGCTTCTCTTTGTTTGTTTTAAAATATCCAATTATCATATCAATTTTTTCTTATTCTTGATGTGTTGGGTGTACGTTTATATGAAAAAAAAAGCGATATACGACAACTGTTGTCGCATCACTTTCTATCCTACTATATTAAGCATTAAAAAAGCCAAATACGCTCAGTATTTGGCTTTAATGCCACGAACTCAAATTATCATGCTGAAAGCAGTTAGAATAATAAGCTTTTGATTAAGGTTGTTTAGTGGTTACCCAACACTACATTATGGTGTTTTGAATTTTATTGAAATAATAATATCTTCAAACTACTAACCGTAATTGAGTAATTAGCGCCTTGTACACTTCCTAATGTTGAATAACTTGCCTTTTCAAGGGCTTTCTGAGGTCTATACTGTTTGAATAACTCATCGAGAGTATAGTTAAAACCACAATCCTCTATCCCGAATACATAATCAAAAAATACTTTAGACATGGCAGATTGTGGATGACTGGCATCGCGATAAGAGTTATTGTGACGCCAACTGCCATTAGTTATTTTACCGAAAACCCGTTCTATGTTGCCATAAATAGAATTTGATGCATGTTTCCTAGTTATATTTGGTTTTTGTACGAAGGCAGCAGCACTTTCAACAGCTTTCCAAATTATATAGTGCATAACTGATACGGAGCACTCAGCTAAGCACGCGCTAAGTAAACTTACCATTTTCTCGCCAATGGATGGTGCCAGATCATTTAATTTTGATCTAGTAATCAAATAGCTCAAACATTCTCCTAGCTGTATCTGCTGACACCAATCTTCAAACTGCTTATTACCCACTAAAGCACTGATGTTTTTTCTGGATTTAGCACTTACCATTATTTTAGTGAGGTCTTTAGGTCCGTAAGTAAATTCAAAAGTTGCTTGATGGTAATCAATCTCTGACTCTTGTTTTTGGTTAACAGTAACGAAATCATAATTCTCCCCAGGAGCTAATATGAGCAGATTTAGTTTGAAAAGGTGTTTGAGTGTTCTCTTATCTAACAAAAAAAATGGTGACAAAGGTAATGATAGATTGTCACGTAGAGAGATCAATCTCTTTAAATTTTCTGCTCCCCGGCTCTCTATAGTTGCTGCCAGCAAAAGCATATCAACTTCATTCAGCTCACTTACTGACGGAATATCAGTTAATTGAGTGCTCCTGTAATCATTAATATATTCGAGAACCGCTTGTTTTTGCTCTTCTTTCAAACGCTCTTGCTCAAGACATTGCTCTAAGTACTCTCGTCTTCTTCTTTTTTGGAGTGCTTCCAAGCAGATATCGCACCGCCATCTATCTACATTTACCTGAGCCAGTTGTGAACGAGTATGGCAGATTTTAGTTTTGCCGCAGTCTATGCATTGGCAGTCGAGTACGATGAGGTGCGCATTCAATTTAACAATACTAGGTATGTCTTGATGCCTTAGGCCAAATTCCTGACCTAGCTCTTTACAGGTATATGTAAAGCCATTTCTTTTATCGCTCTTCCGTAACCAGTATTTCTCACTGATAAGCTTACTAGTCTCTGTAACGTCTGGCTGATACTCTAATTTTGTTTTCATACTCACCTTTTAATACCGACTATATCCCGTGGATATTATAGCTCACCACTGTGAGTATTGCTATTTTTAGCAATGGTTAATGAAATGACGATAGATGAGCGCATGATAGCCTTTGGAAAGCGTGTCCGTGAGGTACGAAAAAGTAAGGGGCTATCTCAGGAGAGGCTGGCAGAGATGGCAGGCATTGATCGAAGCTATATGGGAAACATCGAGCGTGGTGAGAAAAATATTACACTGAAGAAGGCGTATGAGGTATGTGATGCGTTAGAGATTGAAATACAGGATTTAGTCTGAAGTGCAGACCAGACCCTGTAAAGTTACATACTTTTGAAAACTTGTTTAACTAGATGTAATCGTGAGATATGTGGCTTTTTTATAGCTTTTGAATAAGGGTGAAATAACGTATCGAGTAATAAAAAGCTAATATCTAAAAAAATAACACCGCCTTCTCCAAAAAACTTGATTATATTTATTAAGCAATTCCTGGAGATGGAGGATATACTAAACGCTATAAAAATTTACATTTGTGGACTTTATTATGGATGGGTTTGTTATATTTGTATTTATTGGTGCAGCTGTACTAACCTCATTAGCTGTGCTTTGGTATTTAATCCAAACTGTCCGTATCATATGGGCATATAACTCTTTGTTAGCGATTGCAGCAGTAGTTTTTAGCCCAATTGTTCACATCATTTTTTACTTCATGCCTAAAGACAACTTTGATAAGCATGAAGCAGTATTGTTTAAGAGATATTTCTTATCTATTGGTCTAGTTACCTTATTGGGCGTTGCCGCCGCTGTAGTTATACCAGCTACCACTACTCAAAAAGGTACAGATGTTTATGCCATAAATAATTTGGATTTTGATGAGATGAGAACCTTAGCCAATCAAGGCGATGATAAAGCACAATTTAGTCTTGGAAGAGCGTACTACTTAGGCGAAAATGCACCGCAGGACTACACCAAAGCTGCTCATTGGGCTCAAAAATCAGCTGAAAAAGGTAATGGTGGAGGTCAAGTCCTTCTCGGAATGTTTTACGAAGAAGGACTTGGGGCCAGTCAGGATGATACCGAAGCCTCTAAGTGGTATCAAAAGGCTGCTGAACAAGGTAATGGTGCAGCCCAAGGTTTTCTTGGTGCAATGTATGAAGGTGGTAGAGGCGTACGTCAGGACTATACTGAAGCAGCCAAATGGTATCAAAAAGCAGCTGACCAAGACAACGATCATGCTCAATTCCGTCTTGGTGTAATGTACCAAGAAGGCAATGGCGTACGTCAGGATTATACTGAAGCCTCCAAGTTGTATCAGAAGGCTGCTAATCAAGATAATGGTAAGGCACAAATCCTTCTAGGAGTAATGTACCAAGAAGGGAAAGGCGTACGTCAGGATTATACCGAAGCAAAAGAATGGTTTGGTAAGGCTTGTGATAATGGTTTGCAAGTCGGCTGTGATATGTATAAAGAGTTACAACAGTAATAGAATATTAGTACTCAAAATGAGAGGATTAAACTCTACAGCATAGTGAGATATTTGAGTCTTTGGGAATAAACGTAAGATAATGGCTCTAGAATAAATTGAAATTACATAAAATTAAAGAGTAAAGTTATGAATATGCTAGATGAGTTAATTATAGAACAAAAGTCCGATGGTTCGGAGGAAGTTGTTATTGGACTTGTGGGAGCAATAGGAAGTAATTTAGCTGTTTTTCAAAATGTTTTAAAAACAGAACTAGAAGATACGTTTGATTTTAATGTTTTCATAATTAAGGTGTCTGAAGATATATTGACCCCTCACCCAAATATTAAAGATGTAAAGGATTTTGACTCAACAACTAAGTATAAAAGAATTGATTCTTTAATGAATTTAGGGAATAAATTAAGAGAACTATATGGTGACGATTATATAGCCTTAGAGGTTGCAGCAAAAATAAGGAAATTAAGAAAATCATACAGCGGACCTAAAAAAAGGGTTGCGTATATTATTAACTCATTGAAGCATGATGCTGAAGTAGGCTCTCTAAATAAATTATATGGACATACTTTTTTTCAAATTTCTATATTTGAGTCAGAAGAAAAGCGAAAGGAAACCTTAAATAATAGCGTGGGAATGACGATAGAAGAGGCAATTAAACTCATAAAAAGAGACGAGAAAGAAGAAGATAAGTGGGGGCAACGAACTAGTGTAGCATTTCCATTAGCAGACTATTTTGTGAAATTTGATGACAAATCTAGTATTCATATCAAGAATGCGATCAATCGTTTTATCAGCTTAATTTTAGGAAATGCTTATATTACACCAACATTTTCAGAATCAGCGATTTATATGGCATTCATGAGCAGTTTAAGATCGTCAGACTTATCACGACAAGTAGGGGCTGTAATTTCTAAGGATGATAATATCTTATCTACTGGTACAAACGATGTACCTAAGTTTGGTGGAGGTATTTATTCACCTAAATACGATGAAGATACGGGAGAGATTTATGATTATAAAAATGGTCGAGATTATAAAGTTGGGGTAGATTGTAATCAGATTCAAAAAAATAATTTAGTGGATGGGATTTTTAATTCTATTAAAGAAGAGCTTGAGGATATTGTTTTTGAAGATTCTGCTAGTGGAAGAAAAATCCTATCTGAAATAAAAAGACTGATAAAAGATAGCGAAATTAAAGATATAACAGAATATGGCCGAATGGTCCATGCTGAAATGGATGCAATCTTAAATTGTGCAAGATCAAATAACTCTACACAAGGTGCAACCTTATATGTAACTACATTCCCATGCCACAATTGTGCTAAACATATTGTAGCTGCAGGTATTAAAGAAGTCATGTTTGTAGAGCCTTACCCCAAAAGTAAAGCATTAGATTTTCATAGAGATTCTATTGCCTTGGAAAAAGGGGAAAGCAATAGATTGAGATTTAAGCCTTTCGTTGGAGTTGGACCAAGAAATTTCATTAACTTATTTTCTTTATCCCTTGGTGTAGGAAAGGATTTGAAAAGGAAAAATAAGGAAGGTAAAAGCATTGAAAACGAATGGAATCCTAAAACTGCTAAACTAAGAATTAGTGGAATCCCTGCTTCATATAAGCATTATGAACGAGAAATAACTGTTAAAATCCATCAAATTAAAGATGAGATAGGTAATTAATATAAAGGTCTCTTACACAAGTCATTACTACCCTTCGAAAGCTCTTCTTGAAAAATCAATAAAATAGTAATTTTTCAAGAAGTCCATCGCTTTAAGTAATATATAACGATCTCTGCATGTTAGAGTACTAATAATCCATAACGCTAGCTAGATAGGAAACGTACTGCCATGGCTGGTATCAATAAATTAGAATTATCCGAAGCGGACATTATCAGTAAGTTCATTCTACCTGCCGTTATTGGCTCAGGCTGGGATGACATGACCCAAATTCGCGAAGAGGTTAAGCTTCGTGATGGTAAAGTTATCGTCCGTGGTCAAATGGCAGTGCGTAAGACGGTCAAGTCTGCTGATATAGTCCTGTATCACAAGCCTAATCTGCCACTTGCTGTTATCGAGGCCAAAGCGAACAAACACTCTATTGGTAAGGGTATGCAGCAAGCGCTTGATTATGCTGGGCTACTCGAAGTGCCGTTTGTATTTTCATCCAATGGCGATGGCTTTATTTTTCATGATAAAACCAGTACCACTAGCCTTGAAACAGAGATTTCATTAGCAGACTTCCCGACACCAGCTGAGCTATGGGATAAGTATTGTCAGTGGAAAGGCTATACGCAAGCACAACTGCCTATCATCACTCAGGACTATCATGATGACGGCAGTGGCAAATCACCGCGCTACTATCAGCTCCAAGCCATTAATAAGACCATAGAAGCCATCTCTCGCGGACAGAATCGTATTTTGCTGGTGATGGCGACTGGAACAGGCAAAACCTATACCGCATTTCAAATCATTTGGCGACTATGGAAGGCTAGAGAAAAAAAGCGTATTTTGTTTTTAGCAGACCGCAATATTTTGGTCGACCAAACTCGAATTAATGACTTTCAGCCTTTTGGCACTGCGATGACCAAGATAGAGGGTCGTACCGTTGATCCAGCCTTTGAGATTCATCTTGGCTTATATCAAGCGTTAACAGGCCCAGAAGAGCATCAGAAAGCCTTTAAACAGGTCGCACCAGACTTTTTTGACCTGATTGTCATTGATGAGTGTCACAGAGGCAGCGCCGCTGAAGACAGTGCTTGGCGTGAGATATTAGAATATTTTAATAGCGCCACACAAGTCGGTTTGACGGCGACCCCTAAAGAAACTGAAGAGGTGTCGAACTCTTATTACTTTGGCGATCCTGTTTATACCTATACCTTAAAACAAGGTATTGAAGATGGGTTTCTAGCGCCTTATAAAGTGATTCGGGTTGATATCGATGTTGATATGCAAGGCTGGCGTCCAACGAAAGGACAGACAGATAAGCATGGTGAATTGATTGATGATCGTATCTATAACCAAAAGGATTTTGATCGTAGTTTAGTGATTGATGAGCGTACCGAGTTGGTGGCACAGACTATTACTAGCTACCTCCAGCGCACTGATCCAATGGCCAAAACCATAGTATTCTGTAATGACATTGATCATGCGGAGCGAATGCGCCGTGCTCTAATTAACTGCAATCCAGAGCAGGTTAAAAAGAATGAAAAGTATGTCATGAAAATCACGGGCGATGATGAATTGGGCAAAGCGCAGCTTGATAACTTTATCAATCCAAAAAAGCCCTATCCAGTGATAGCGACGACGTCAGAGCTTATGTCCACAGGTGTCGATGCCCAAACCTGTAAGCTAATCGTGCTAGATCAAAACA
>Ga0209414_1000613_pt1 | contig 17269 bp, 15 predicted proteins | sample LakVidmifraction_4_FD_181154 | JGI IMG/M metagenome (GOLD analysis project Ga0209414, IMG submission 181154) | Hypersaline microbial communities from Lake Vida, Antarctica - Brine Hole Two &gt;0.2 micron (SPAdes) (version 2) | ecosystem: Environmental > Aquatic > Non-marine Saline and Alkaline >... | reverse complement strand
TCTATCGGGATTGTTTCAGGGGTAGCACTCAATAATATGTTGGTTATCAAATGTTAAAATGAGATGCTGAAACGAGTTCAGAATGATGTTGTTCTTTATTTTTACTAATTGCGTACAATCAGATATTTATTCATACTTCTCTTAAATTCCTGCTGCAGCCTTCCCCAGTTTCTCTAAGATTGTTGCTATTTGTTGAATCTGGGAATCATTTCCGGAAATTCCATGCCTTTGTTGCAAATAAAGCGGATCGTTATAGGAAATTTTTACAATTCCATTCTGATCTTCCCATACCAACATTTTTTGAGGCAGATCTAACCCGGTAGTTTGTGAATTTTGCATTAATGGGGTTTCCAGATTTGGATTGCCAAAGATAATCAGCTTTGTTGGTCTTAGCTCCATCCCCACACTTGAGGCATTGGCCTGATGGTCTAACTGCCCATAGATATGAAGACTTTCGTCTGAAGAAATGGCGTTTTCAAGACTGGAGTAGGTTTGCTCAAAATTTTTGATGCTTTCAACAGTGATAATTCCTTCCCCGATTTCAACAATTAAATTTGCGGCCCTCTGCACCTCTGAATTTGTGGCAGCAGTGGTTAAATTTTCCAGTGCCCCGGAAACCTGTCCTAAAGTTGTAGTATCCTGAAGTTGGTATCGCGACTCCAGATAAGCCACAGAGTTGTATATCGCAAAAACCAAAGCGTCGTCATTTTCAAAAAACATGACTTTTTGAGGCAGGTCCAAACCGACCAACTGGTTTTTTTGAAGCAGTGGAGTATCCAGATCTGGATTTACAAAAAATACAATTTCAGTTGGATTTAAAACCCTTCCCACAGCACGGGCATTTGCGGCGTAATCTATTTCTGCAATAATACTTATAGCCTGGTCAGCATTCAAGGCCTCAATAAAATTTGAATAAGTATCCTCAAAACTATTGTCGCTTTCGGAATACCTGGCTCCCCGTACATCTAAAACATCTGCAGAATAAACCACATCTCCGGGGTCATCATTACTGCAAGCCATCAATATCGGAAGGAAGCTAAAAAGGCAAAATATTTTATTCATAAATTAATTTCTAAACAGCACAAAATTTAAATTATAACAGAATACTAAAATATAACTTTAAGAACTTTTAACCCCGAATGTCAAGATATTTAATTCGGCATTTTTTAAATACCCAAAATAAACGGCAGCAGGGTTTTTTTGTCTGAAAACTTGTACCTTTATCGGCATTGAAGCAATTTCATTTGCTCAAAATAACAAGCCAAAAATCATTAATGTATGTATGTAGCTATTGCAGGAAATATTGGTGCGGGTAAAACCACGCTTACTAAATTATTAGCAAAACATTATAAATGGGAACCTCACTATGAAGATGTTGTCGAGAATCCTTATCTGGAAGATTTTTACAATAAAATGGAGCGATGGTCCTTTAATCTTCAAATTTATTTTTTGAATAGCCGTTTCCGCCAGATCCTGCAAATTCGTGAAAGCGGTAAAAAAATTATCCAGGATCGCACCATTTATGAGGATGCTTATATTTTTGCGCCAAACCTTCATGCAATGGGACTTATGGCTAACCGGGATTTTGAAAATTACAGGTCCTTATTTGATTTGATGGAAAGTGTGGTTAAGGGTCCCGATTTATTAATTTACCTTAGAAGCAGTATTCCAAACCTTGTTTCCCAGATCCATAAAAGGGGTAGAGAATATGAAAATACAATTTCAATTGATTATCTAAGCAGACTAAACGAACGCTATGAGGCCTGGATACACACTTATGACAAAAGCAATTTGTTGATAATTGATGTAGATGTTACAAATTTTGTGGACAATCAGGAAGATTTAGGAAATATTATAACCAAAATTGACGCAGAGTTACACGGGTTATTTTAATTTTTTTTTGTTATAAAGACAGCACCCAAGAGACCAAAACACCAGGGTTCTGCACTTTGATAAAAACCCCCATTTGGAAAAGTTAACCAGAACGCACGGAAATTTCCTGAAAACATTATGGCATCACCACAGTATACATCATTACAGAGAGCCCAACCGGGCATTTGGCGTTTCTTCTCCATTCTGGGATATGGTTTTTGGTACGATGCCAGGGAAAACCGATATTGACAGTAAAAGTTAAATAAAGTTGTTTTTCCTGGCGTGTTCCTCTGCTTCTTTTGAAGATGCTGTCATTAAAACAGGAGTGGTTTGAAAGTCGTCTACGATACTCTGCACCCTTTGCATTTGGCGCTTATGATTAACGCTTCTTAAATAGATTGCCAAAATCCTTTCCGGAAACTGAACTGCAATATCGGTATAAATACTTGCATCGTGTTCCCCGCTATCTCCAATAAGAATGAATTTTAAATCGGGATAGGTTTTTAAAATATTGATTATTTCCTTCTGTTTATGGGGTTTTTCGGGTTTCAGGGACCGATCAAAAGGTGTCCTGAAATTTCTCAGCAAAATGGGACCTTTAGGAAATTTATTGAAATCCAGGAACAATTTGAGATATTGATATAAATTCCACGGACTATTGCTGATATAAAACACAGGATTTTTATTGTTTCCGCTTCTTCCTAGATGGAGTTTTTGGTAAAGTTCGGGTGCACCTTTAAATGGAATTCTATTATAGGCATTGGTTAGAAGCGAATTTTTAAGCAACCTCCATTTAAAGAAAGATGTGACCCCGGTATGCAAAATCGTATCGTCTATGTCGCTAATAACGCCATATTCAGCTTCTGCATCAGGAATTAACAGTTCTCCCTGGAAATAATCCTTTACCAGGTTAGTTTGTTTTCCAAGCTCCTTTTTATAGTATAGATCCACCGTTACCCAACCCTCTTCATTGGCAATAACAGAAAGATCCTTTGAAATGTTTTGGTCGAATAAAAAAAAGCCTTCACCATCAGTTTTAGTTGTTAAACTCAAAATCCCGGGTATGTTTAATTCAATTTCAGCATCGGGAATTTCAAAACTATCAAACTGTTTAAAGGTGTTTTTCAGAGTTTTTGAAAAGGATTGATCTTCGACGATCTTAAGTGGCACATCGTCCAGGGCTCGGCCTAATAAATAAATATGTGACTGTGTGCCATAATTTCGGTAAGGAGCGATTAAGACATTTTCAATATTTCTATATACCCCAAAAATCTTCTTAATTCGTTTTAACATCTACAGTTTTAATTTTAGTTGCCCTCACTTTTTCCGAAAGTACTATTAAACAAAAAATCTCCGCCATTACGACGAAGATTTTTTTATAAATTTTAATACTGAATTATTTTATAATTGCTCAATTTGAGCTTCAACCTCAGCTTTGGTACCTCTAAAGGTTTTCTCAACAACATCGGTTTTTCCGTTTTCTGTGGTGGTTATCGTAACTTTCGCAACGGTTTCCTCCCCTTCCAAAGACATAATTACCTGAACTTCTTTTGAAACTGATTGTGTTTCAGTCTCGCTCATTTCAATTGTTGCTTCATCTGCAGGAGCATTTGGAACATTATCTATGGCGTGTCCTCCCAAAATTGGAGCAAGCACCAAGCCTATCAAACAGGTAAGTTTGATCAGGATGTTCATAGATGGACCTGAAGTGTCTTTAAACGGATCTCCAACTGTATCTCCGGTTACGGCTGCTTTGTGAGCCTCAGAGCCTTTGTAAGTGAGTTCCCCGTTGATCATTACACCAGCTTCAAATGATTTTTTTGCATTATCCCAGGCACCACCTGCATTGTTTTGAAATATTGCCCAAAGAACACCACTCACGGTTACTCCGGCCATATAACCTCCAAGCATTTCGGCAATCAATAAATTTTCATAGCCAAAAAGCATCGGCACAAGTGCGATTGCAATAGGGAAACCTATAGTCAACAATCCTGGCAAGCGCATTTCTTTCAATGCGGCTTCAGTAGAAATTGCGACACATTTATCATATTCCGGTTTTCCCGTACCTTCCATTATCCCGGGGATATCCCTGAACTGACGGCGTACTTCCTCTACCATCTTCATGGCTGCTTTCCCTACAGATTTCATAGCCAAGGCTGAAAATACTACAGGTACCATTCCTCCCACAAACAACATCGCCAATACAGGAGCTTTAAATATATTGATCCCGTCTATTCCTGTTAAGGTTACATAAGCGGCAAAAAGAGCCAGGGAAGTCAATGCTGCAGAAGCGATTGCAAAACCCTTTCCTGTTGCAGCAGTAGTGTTTCCAACAGAATCTAAAATATCTGTTCGCTCACGAACTTCACTTGGCAATTCACTCATCTCAGCAATTCCACCGGCATTGTCAGAAATAGGTCCAAAAGCATCGATAGCCAATTGCATAGCTGTAGTAGCCATCATTGCTGAAGCGGCCAAAGCTACCCCGTAAAATCCTGCCAAAGCATAAGAAGCAATGATTGCACTTGCAAAAAGTAAGATTGAGGCAAATGTAGATATCATTCCTGTAGCCAAACCTGCTATTATATTGGTTCCCGCTCCGGTACTGGAATTTTGAACAATAGACATCACTGGCTTTTTCCCAAGTCCTGTATAATATTCGGTTACTGCAGATATAAGTCCGCCCACTCCAAGTCCTACTAAGGTTGCATAAAATACGCGCATAGAAGAAATGGTGTTAAGCTCATAACCTTCAGCCCCACCTATAAAAAAGCGCATGGTCATTGTATTTTCAGGTAACATCCATCTTACCAAAAAGAAACAGGCAACTGCTACCAAAGCTATAGAAACCCAGTTTCCAATATTCAAAGCTCTTTGAACCTCAGCTTCTTTTGCATTCTTATTGGATATTTTCACAAGGAAAGTTCCTATAATAGAGATGATGATCCCAACACCTGCAATTGACATTGGCAACAGGATTGGCCCAATTCCACCAAAGCCTTCGTTCACAATATCGCCACCCATATCCCGGATGACATAATTTCCAAGTACCATAGCTGCTAATACTGTAGCTACGTAACTTCCAAATAAATCGGCACCCATTCCGGCGACATCCCCAACGTTATCACCCACATTATCGGCTATAGTTGCGGGATTACGTGGATCGTCTTCAGGGATCCCGGCTTCAACTTTTCCTACCAAATCGGCACCAACATCGGCGGCTTTGGTATAAATACCTCCACCCACACGGGCAAAAAGTGCTATAGATTCAGCTCCAAGGGAAAATCCTGCCAGAGTTTCCAGAACAATGGTCATCTGTTCGGTATTGGTCCATACTCCACCCATAAAAAAATGGAAAAAGAATATAAAAAAAGAGGTAAGTCCAAGTACCGCCAAACCTGCTACTCCAAGTCCCATCACTGTTCCTCCTGAGAAGGAAACTTTTAAAGCCTGCGGCAAACTGGTACGGGCTGCCTGGGTAGTACGCACATTAGTTTTTGTGGCGATTTTCATCCCCATATTTCCGGCAAGCGCAGAAAAAACTGCACCAAAAATAAAAGCCACCACAATTAGCCAGTGTGTAGTGGGAACTATATAAGAAACTGCCGCCAAAGCAATACTGGCGATAATCACGAAATATGTCAATAATTTGTATTCGGCATTCAGGAACGCGAGTGCTCCTTCATAGATATGTGAGGCAATTTCATGCATCTTCCCGTCTCCGGCATCCTGCTTTAAAACCCAGGATTTTTTGACCCACATAAACCCGAGCCCTACCAATGCCAGAAGAGCTGGCACGTAAATCATCATTAATTCCATAGTAAATTGTTAATGCTTAGTTAAAGGAGTAAAAGTAGTAAATCAATTATAATTAAAAAAGCAATAACCTTTTAAGATTATTGCTTTTAATCTTTTAAAAATAAGGATGAAAATTTCGGTTTAAATTCCAAATCTGTTTTTATCTCCCTCGTAATTTTCATATCGTTCTATACACTGTTGTATGATTATTTTTGCTTCAGCTAAATCACCCCAACCGCCAACATCTACTTTCTTTTTTTCAAGGTCTTTATATACCTTAAAGAAATGTTCGATCTCTTTTAACAAGTGGGCGTTCAATTCATAAAGATCATTAATCTTGTTCCATACGGGATCCGACACCGGGACACAAATAATTTTTTCGTCAGGCCCTTTTTCATCCGCCATATGGAATACCCCAATAGGCTTTACTTCCATGACAATCCCGGGAAAAGTAGGTTCAGTAACCAACACAAGCACATCCAGCGGATCGCTATCCAGCGCCAAAGTATTTGGTATAAAACCGTAATCTGCTGGATACATCATTGAAGAAAAGATCATCCGGTCATACCGAACTTTCTTCAATTTAAAATCATATTCATACTTGTTTCGACTCCCTTTTGGGATCTCTATCAATACATCAAAAGTCTCTGACATTTTTCTTTGTTTTTTATTCAATTTCAAGGCAGCGAATATAATGATTTCCAACCGCATAAACCGCATTTAAAAATGGAAACCAAAAGCGGCGGTTACTCCAAAGGACCGGGCATCAGGATTATCGAAATAATTTCCGCGATAATGAACATCTATCCTTATAAATTTAAAAATATTCCCAACTCCCACACTATACTCATAATATGGCTCACTATCTGGGGCAATCAGCGGCAAACCGGATGCGTCCAAATTTTTATTTTCTTCGGAAATTTCTCCCCACACTCCTTTTATTCCAACAATTTCCCGAAGATTTAGATCCCGAAGCAACGGAATCCTGGAGAAGATCCTGCCATTAAAATTGTGCTCAAAATGCACCGCTACATAAGTGTCGGTTACAAATTCATAGAAATTCAACAAAGGAAAGGTGTTGTAAAGCGCAAAATATGTTTGGTTACCCGGCACCACGCTCAGCAATCCCAGGGGCACTTCCCCAAATATTTTACCGGCCTCAATACTGGCATTGGCTTTTCCTAATCCTCCAATAAGAAAAGGTTGATTGTAAAAAAAATTGATCTTTTTATAATCGAAATCACTGTTCAAAACACTCTTTATTCCCAGGCTGTAATTCAAGAATAAGCTAGGGAAATCCCCTGCGTTCACAATGTTCCGTTCAACCCCAAAACCTGATGTCTTTTTTCCTGGAGTGTAAGTTAAAATGGTTGAAATTTCAGCCTGATTTATTTCTGAAGCTGTTTTGCTGCGTGCTTCATCTGTATAATAATCCAGGCTAAAGGTGGGAGAAGCCGGTTTTAAAATTCTAAAGGAAGTCCCAACCCGGACATTAAAATTCCTGAATGGTTCAATTTCTAAAGCCAATATTGAAAGGTTAATCGAACTCAATTTATCGTTATCACCTACATTTATAAGAGAAGAAGAAGCTAAACTCCTTCCAAGTATATCGGTGGAATTTGTGAGGCTTGTGCCCAACTGTTCTATATCCCGACGATTTCCTCCGGAAAGGATTAACCTGGACTTCTTATCCAGCAATATTTTACCCGAAATCCCATATTTGAACCTTTGGTCCTTCAGCCCATAAGCTAAGTAACCTTCAATTCGCCAGGGATCGTTACTACCAAAATAGGTGCGGCCTCCACCTCGTATTCGCAAGCCTTCCACATCGTTATAACCAAAGGTAGAATAAACAGGGCCGTAATCCCACCCATTAAATTCCACGTAGCCTGAAGCTAAAGTTTGGGTTAGGTTATAAATCCTCATAAAAGATTTCACCGTTTGCAGGGTGTCTATCATTTTGTATACTCCGCGCTGATTTTCACTAAGGGGTTCCAACCTGTTTTCAGTCCAAAATTCATCGTCGCGGTTGTACACCGATTCCTGAAATTCAAAAACTTCTTTGTCGTAATATTTGGAAGGATGTTTTTGATCAAATTTATAATTATCATACAAGACCGTTCGTTTTCCATAAACCCCCCGGGCGTCTTCCTTCTTTTTAAAGGAAAAATCGGCCATAAAGAAGTCCCTTGTCATCAGGAAAATTGAGTCATTTAAAACTTCAAATTCCTGCTCAATATAGACCTCTTTTACCCAGTTGACATTGGCATCATCGGCCATTTCCATATTTATTTTAGCGATTGCCCAAGTGGTATCGTTTACCCAAAAATCACCTTTAAATGTCAATTCATTTTTTCTTCGCGGATAATAAACAATATTGTAACACCATTTGTCACCTATAAAGGCAGTATCGGCAAGCACATAATTGTAATTGTCAATCCCGGTGGTAGAAAGCGGACTTATAAAACTTTTGTCAAAAAATTTCAGGTAATTGTCATATACATCTACTTCCCTGTAGATATCTTTTATTCCGGAAATAAGAGTTTGGTTGTTATTGAACCCTGAATTTTTATTCCCAACCAATTCTTCCCTTTTTTTACCCGTTAAATTATCGCCCGATACCTGCGTCACAGATTCATTGATGAAAATTGGCAAATAGGCTTTACCTGTAACCCTATTAGTATCCAGATTATCAAAAATAAATTCCATTCCATTAAATACCTTGCTTTTAATTAGGGTACTGTCAATTTTATTGAGTTCAAATTCCAGCTTTTCGTATCTTCTGTATTGATACTGATCGAATTTTTTGACACCATTTTCTCTTCGGTTTTCCCAAATTTTTCTCAGGATATCCAGGGCGGGATTATTTTTTTTGGAGGTTTTTCCCTGATAGATGACCACTTCAGACAAAGATTCTGTTGCTTCCGCTAAAATTACTTCTAAATTAAGATTATCCCCTTTGTTCAAAGGAAAAATAAGGGGCTTATATCCTACATAGGAAAATTCAACTGAATCGTAATCTTTATCTGATATTAAATAAAATTTCCCCTCGTCAGTAGTAGTTGTTCCTTCAGTAGAATTTAGAAAAATCACATTGGCAAAAGGCACAGAGAGGCCATTTTCATCTACTAAAACACCACTGACCCTGGTTTGTGACCAGACGTTAAAAAGTGAAATTAAAAAGACTGCAAAAAAAAGAATTTGTTTCATATCTATAAACAAAAAAAGCTCCATCTGTATAAATGAAGCTTTAAGAGTAAGTTGTTCAGTTTATTTGTAAAGCACTTTTTTCACAGCTTTAACAACATCATCGCTATTTGGCAACCATTCCTTAAGCAATTCCGGAGAATAAGGCGCAGGAGTATCAGCTGTATTTATTTTAATGATCGGTGCATCCAGGTAATCAAATGCATGCATTTGAACGTGATAGGTTATTTCGGTTGATACGTTTCCAAAAGGCCAGGCTTCTTCCAAAATCACCAAACGATTGGTTTTTTTTACCGATTTTAAGATCATCTCATAATCCAATGGTTTCACAGTTCGCAAATCGATAATCTCGCAGGAAATATTTTCTTTTTCCAATAGATCAGCCGCTTTGTAGGCTTCCTTGATAATTTTTCCAAAAGAAACTATAGTGACATCGGTTCCTTCACGTTTTATATCGGCTACTCCAATTGGAATGATGTATTCTTCTTCCGGCACTTCTCCTTTATCGCCATACATTTGCTCACTCTCCATAAAAATTACCGGATCGTCATCGCGAATAGCCGATTTTAAAAGTCCTTTGGCATCATAAGGATTTGATGGAATAACTACTTTTAATCCGGGACAATTTGCAAACCAGCTCTCAAAAGCTTGCGAGTGGGTTGCTCCCAATTGACCTGCAGAACCGGTTGGCCCACGAAAAACGATTGGAATATTAAATTGCCCACCGCTCATTTGGCGCAACTTGGACGCATTATTTACTATTTGATCTATCCCTACCAAAGCAAAGTTAAAGGTCATATATTCAACAATTGGTCTGTTGCCTATCATAGCACTCCCAATTGCAATTCCCGTAAAACCAAGTTCTGAGATTGGTGTGTCAATAACCCGTTCCGGTCCAAATTCATCCAACATGCCTTTTGAAGCTTTGTAAGCTCCGTTATATTCGGCAACCTCTTCTCCCATTAGGTAAACGCTCTCATCTTTGCGCATCTCTTCGCTCATTGCCTGTTGGATAGCTTCTCTAAATTGAATTGTCTTCATTATATAGTAATATGTTATTATCTGATTTCGTAAAGGCAAAAATAGCAATTCGTGAAAGTTTATACTACTACTTCACAATAAAAATTCATTATGCGTGCATAGTAACTGTTTTATAAATTTGTTTATCTTCGTAAACAGGAATGTAAAATATATTAAAAAGACTATAAAGATGAAAATATTAGTGTGTATAAGCCACGTACCGGACACTACCTCAAAAATCAATTTTACCGATAACAACACCAAATTTGATACTAATGGAGTGCAATTTGTGATCAACCCCAACGACGAATTTGGTCTTACCCGGGCCATGTGGTTTAAGGAAAAACAAGATGCCACCGTGGACGTAGTAAATGTAGGTGGACCGGAAACAGAACCAACCCTTCGCAAAGCATTAGCCATAGGCGCCGACAGTGCCATACGGGTAAATACTCCCGCAATCGATGGTTTCCAGGTCGCCAAACAATTGGCCAAAATTGCGAAGGATGGGGAATATGACCTTATTATTGCAGGCAGGGAATCTTTAGACTATAACGGAGGAATGGTGCCAGGAATGTTGGCTGCGTTGCTCAAAGCAAATTTTGTAAATACCTGTATTGGTCTTGAAGTTGAAGGTGAGAAAGCCACGGCCATTCGCGAAATCGATGGAGGTAAGGAAACTCTAACCACATCATTTCCATTGGTTATTGGAACACAAAAAGGACTCGTAGAAGAAAGTGATTTGCGGATCCCCAATATGAGGGGAATTATGCAGGCAAGAAAAAAACCATTAAATGTAGTTGAACCTGTAGAGACAATTATCCAGACATCTATCGAGAAATTTGAAAAACCAGCTCCAAGAGGAGCAATCAAATTAATTGATCCTGATAATTTAGACGAATTGATCAATTTGCTCCACAACGAGGCGAAAGTGATCTAACAAGAGACAAATTAATCTCAAGTCTTATAAAAAATCATAAATTAAATAAAACCTCACAGGTTTTAAAAACAGAAATTAAAAAAATATAAAGATGTCAGTATTAGTATATACAGAATCAGAAGAAGGGAAATTCAAAAAAGCCTCTTTGGAAGTTGCTTCTTACGCCAAAGAAGTCGCTCAATTACTTCAAACCACAGTTACCGCAGTCACTTTTAATAACAAAGATGCTTCGGAACTAAAAAATTACGGGGTAGACAAAGTATTGAATATAACCAATGAAAAATTGGGAAATTTCAATGCAGAGGCTTACGCTGATGTTTTAAAACAGGCTGCTGAAAAGGAAGGATCTAAGGTTGTGATTTTAAGTCAATCGGCTAACAGTAAATATGTAGCGCCGCTTCTGGCTGTTCATTTAAATGCCGCTTATGCTTCCAATGTTGTGAACTTGCCTGAAAGCGTTGATCCTTTTACAGTGAAACGATCAGCTTTTACGAATAAAGCCTTCAGTCATACAAAAATTGATACCGATATTAAAATTATCGGTTTATCAAATAACTCCTTCGGATTAAAAGAAAATCAAGGCAATTCAACTGCTGAAGAATTTACTCCAACTTTATCTGAAGCAGATTTTTCAGTAAAAGTCATCAATGTTGATAAAGCAAAAGACAAAGTGAGTATAGCCGATGCCGATATTGTGGTTTCAGGCGGTCGTGGTCTTAAAGGCCCGGAAAACTGGGGAATGATCGAAGATCTTGCCGATACATTAGGAGCGGCTTTGGCTTGTTCTAAACCGGTGAGTGACATGGGTTGGAGACCTCACGGCGAACACGTGGGGCAAACCGGAAAACCGGTAGCTTCAAATTTGTATATCGCTATAGGAATTTCAGGTGCAATCCAGCATTTAGCCGGGGTAAATGCCTCAAAGGTGAAAGTTGTGATCAATAATGACCCCGAAGCTCCCTTTTTCAAGGCCGCAGACTACGGTGTTGTAGGCGATGCCTTTGAAATTGTTCCAAAATTAACGGAAAAACTAAAAGAATTTAAAGCTAAAAACGCATAATTTTTTTAACTTGCAAAGCCTTATAGGGCTGTCTGAATTTGGTAAAAAATCTTTATCCGGACAAGCCCTTTTAATTTATTGATATATGAGTTTAGTACGCCTTACTATTAAAGGAATATCGTATAGTCAAACACAAAATGGCGCCTATGCACTCATTCTAAGTGAGGTGGATGGTGAAAGAAAATTGCCTATTGTAATTGGTGCTTTTGAAGCCCAATCCATCGCTATTGCTCTGGAAAAGGAAATTAAACCCCCACGGCCATTGACCCATGATCTATTCAAAAATTTTTGCGACAGGTTTGAAATTATTGTAAAGCAAGTGATCATTCATAAACTTGTAGACGGTGTATTTTATTCAAGCCTTATTTGCGAAAGGGACAAAATAGAAGAAATTATAGATTCCAGAACCAGCGATGCTATAGCTTTGGCTTTGCGATTTGATGCGCCTATATTTACTTATAAAAATATTTTGGACAAAGCCGGGATCTTTTTAAAAGGTGAGCCGGGTGTTGAGGAACCTTCCGCCAAGGAAGATGTTGAGATTACCGATATACTTGCTGAAAACAAAGAACCGGAAGGAGCTAGTTACAAAAACTTGTCTTTAGACGAACTTGAAACCTTACTCTCGCAAGCAGTTACAAACGAAGATTACGAGAAAGCCGCCAGAATTAGAGATGAGATTTCAAAACGCAATTAAGCTTTTTTGTAAATGACGAAATATTGGTATTGCCTGTTCTTTTTTTTATTCGGAATTTTTGCTGTCCATTCTCAAAATCTGTCGAAAGACTGGAGCTTTGAGTCAGCTGAAAAGTCCGGCGAAATTCAAAACAATTTTTCCCCTGAAGATATATTATCATTAACCGATGGCCGTTTCGAGATCAAATCGGCCGACGGTGATACAATCAAATCCCAGGGCGATTACCTTTACCAAAATAACCTTTTGGTGTTTTTCTACAATCCACCCAACGATACTATCCGGAAATTCCGAATTTCGGAAATCAGTGATAGTTCTCTTATTATTTCAGACAATTACAATACCTACAAATTTAAGGAAAGACCTCAACTCCTGGAAGAGGTTATTCCTGTACAAGCCACAAAACAAATTATTCCCAGCACCGGAATTTCTTTCAACAGCCTCTGGCGTGGTCTATTAGGAATGCTGGCATTGCTGCTTATCGCCTACTTTTTTAGCAGCAACAGGAAAGCCATCAGCTGGAAAACCGTTTTTATAGGTCTTGCAGCACAAATGCTACTTGCAATTGGGGTTTTAAAAATAACCTTCGTCAAGAATATCTTCGAATTTGTCGGGAAGATATTTGTGCTGATTCTCGATTTCACCCGTGCCGGAAGTGAGTTCTTATTGGGGGGAATGATGAACATTGAGAGTTTCGGTTTTATTTTCCTGTTCCAGGTATTGCCAACCATCATCTTCTTTTCAGCACTCACATCGGTGTTGTTTTACCTGGGAGTTATCCAGGTAATTGTAAAAGGTTTGGCCTGGGTTCTATCCAAACTGATGGGAATTTCCGGAGCAGAAAGTTTAAGCGTTGCCGGAAATATATTTTTAGGACAAACCGAAGCGCCTTTGATGATCAAGGCCTATCTGGAGCGCATGAACCGTTCTGAAATATTGCTGGTAATGATTGGTGGGATGGCCACGGTGGCCGGAGGGGTTTTGGCGGCTTATATAGGTTTCCTGGGCGGTAATGACCCCGCATTACGCCTGCAATTTGCAAAACACCTGCTCGCAGCCTCGGTGATGGCAGCGCCGGGAGCCATAGTTATTTCCAAAATATTATTGCCGCAAACAGAACCTGTCAACACCAATGCAGAGGTTTCTTCAGAAAAAATCGGGTCCAATATCCTGGATGCCATAGCAAACGGAACTACCGAAGGATTGAAACTCGCTGCCAATGTAGCGGCTATGTTATTGGTTTTTATAGCCTTTATAGCCATGATCAATTACATTCTTGGCTGGCTTGGCGGTATTACTACTCTAAATTCAGTAATGGCAGAATATACCCCATATTCAAAAATCTCCATCGAATCTGTTTTAGGGATTATTTTTGCCCCGCTTATGTGGCTTATTGGAGTTGCGAAAGAAGATATGATGCTGATGGGACAATTGCTGGGAATAAAACTTGCCGCCAGTGAATTTGTGGGCTATATACAATTGGCCGAATTAAAAAACCCCATGAACGCCTTGAGCTTAAATTACGAAAAGTCGATTATCATGGCCACCTATATGTTGTGCGGATTCGCGAATTTTGCTTCAATAGGAATTCAAATTGGCGGAATTGGTTCGCTCGCGCCCGGAAAACGAAAAACCCTTTCTGAATTCGGAATGAAAGCGCTTATCGGGGGAACAATCGCTTCCCTGTTATCTGCAACTATCGCGGGGATGCTCATTGGGTAAAATCATAAATCACAGTAAGTTTTTGGGAAATTTGCTAATTTCATTTTCTTTATAGCTCAATTTAATTTATCTTAAACCTTGTTATTTTATAATTGGGTTTACCGATTCAGTAAAAACACCTATATCTATGGGAAAGAAGGGAAAGAAAGTGAAAAATCGGGGGCACGAAGCTGAAAAACCAAAACAAATTCCATTTGCCGGGTTTAAGGATATTGGAAAGCGAGTATTTTCACAAATAAGTAAAGATCACGTTCAAATAGTATCTGCAGGGGTAGGCTTCTATTTCTTCTTAGCATTATTTCCAACAATTGTAGCTGCTATTTCTATTTATAGCTTGGTACTCGAGCCTTCACAAATTCAAGAACAGCTTTCTAGCCTCAACCGCCTATTACCCCAACAAGCATTTGAAATGATAAATAGGATCCTAGAACCTATTTTGAAAGAGGATGAACAAAAACTTGGCTGGGGGTTGCTTATAAGTATTTTAATAAGTTTATGGAGTGCCAATAAAGGGACAAGTGCTCTATTTGAAGGCATCAATATTGCTTACGATGAGGAGAACCGTAATTTTATAAAGAAAAATGCTCTTACATTAGTATTCACACTTGGTATTATTGTTCTTGGTTTGATAAGTTTACTAATTGTTATTTTCTTTCCAATTTTCATAGGTGAAATTGGCTTTTCTGAAACAATAGAAAGCGTAATAGGATGGGGTCGCTGGCTGGTATTAGGATTTATTTTAGTGTTTACCCTTAGTATGCTTTACAAAATTGCGCCCCACCGCGACAATCCTGAATTCAAGTGGGTAAGTTGGGGAGCTGTTATAGGCTCTGTATTATGGGTTTTAGGTTCTGCACTATTTTCCTGGTATGTAAATAACTTTGGCAGCTATAGTGACCTTTACGGAAGCTTTGCCGCAGTAGTTATTTTATTATTATGGCTCTTTCTAACCGCCTTTATTGTGTTACTAGGTGCTGAAATCAACTCTGAAATGGAACATCAAACGCTTAAAGACACTACCGTAGGAGAAGATGAACCGATGGGGCAACGTGGTGGTTACCATGCAGATCATGTGGCAGGAAAAGATAAGAAGAATGGTGCGTAGCCAGAGGAACATTTTTGTTTCTATGGAGTTGCTCATTATTCTGAATCTACAGCACTATCCAACATATTAATATCAAAAACATTTTTAAATTCTTTTCTAACTTTTTCTATGGTGTGGTCTGCCCATGTTATATTTTGGATGCCTCCAATGGGGTAAACATATTCTTATAGCGCTTGCAGAAAACCTTAGAAATTATACTACTAAATGTAATATGATTTTTAAATTTGGCGTTAACAACTATTTATAAATCTAAGGGCAATCTAAATTTAAAAATCTAATCAATTTAGTAATTTAGGCAGATCTTAAAAGGTATAGATTATGCAACAATATCACGATTTGGTAAAACACGTTTTAGAAAACGGAATACAAAAAGGAGACAGAACTGGAACCGGCACCAAAAGTGTCTTCGGATACCAGATGAGGTTTGACCTTAACGAAGGTTTTCCAATGGTTACCACCAAAAAACTTCATTTAAAATCTATTATCCACGAGCTGCTTTGGTTTTTAAACGGCGAAACCAATATTAAATACCTTCAGGAAAACGGAGTGAAAATCTGGAATGCCTGGGCAGATGAAGACGGGGATCTGGGACCAATTTACGGCCACCAATGGCGCAACTGGAACGGCGAGGAAATAGACCAGATAAAGGAAGTTGTGGAAACATTAAAACAAAATCCCAACAGTCGCAGGATGATGGTTTCAGCCTGGAATCCCTCGGTTTTACCGGACACTTCCAAATCTTTTTCAGAAAATGTCGCCAATGGGAAAGCAGCATTGCCGCCCTGTCATGCTTTTTTCCAATTTTATGTGAGTCCGCCGCTTCCTGAAGCCGGAGAAAATGCAAAACCGCGTTTATCGCTGCAATTATATCAACGCAGCGCCGATATATTCCTGGGGGTTCCTTTTAATATCGCCTCCTACGCCCTGTTTACAAAGATGATGGCGCAGGTATGCGGTTATGACCCGGGGGATTTTATTCACACCTTTGGAGATGCCCATATATATAACAATCATATTGAACAAGTGGAACTTCAGCTATCCAGAGAATTCAGGCCATTGCCTGTTATGAACATCAATCCGGAGGTCAAAGATATTTTCAGCTTTAAATTTGAAGATTTCAGTCTGGAAAATTATAATCCGCATCCACATATTAAAGGCAAAGTTGCCGTTTAAACCTACTTATGAAAAAAATTATTTTAGTTTCAGCCATTTTCTTATTTACCAGCTTATCCTTTGCCCAGGAAGGGGTGAAAGTTGAAGGCAATTCCATATCAACGATGGAAATTGCTCCTGTTTGGCCGGGTTGCGAAGGCAGTGAACTATCTTCAAAAGACTGTTTCAATAAAAAATTAAATCTGCATATCAAAGAGAACTTCAAATATCCGCGGGATACCAAAGGAGGTTTTATAAGAGGAAAATCTACGATTAGCTTTAGCATAGACGAAACAGGGATGGTCGACGATGTATCGGCTGTTGGGCCGGAAAAAGCCGTAAATCAGGAAGCCGTTAGAATAGTCAATTTATTTCCAGAAATGAAACCAGGATATGGTGGCGGAAAACCTAAAAAGATCCAATATAAAATGGCTTTTAATTTTTAAATACCTGCCTGCCTTTCCTTTTTTACTTTAACGCGGCATTAACTCATATACATTTCTACAGATATTAAAAATTTGTAACTTTGGATTGTATCCAAACATACCGTTCTGTTATGATCTCTCAAGACGATTTATTCAGTTTATTCATTGAAACCCGGGCGGACACCGAAATTATATGTTCCTTTCTGGAAACGGAAGATTATGTTGTACAACCCATTGTTGATGTTTCTCCTCCCAAATGGCATTTGGGCCATACCAC
>Ga0209414_1000612_pt1 | contig 17271 bp, 15 predicted proteins | sample LakVidmifraction_4_FD_181154 | JGI IMG/M metagenome (GOLD analysis project Ga0209414, IMG submission 181154) | Hypersaline microbial communities from Lake Vida, Antarctica - Brine Hole Two &gt;0.2 micron (SPAdes) (version 2) | ecosystem: Environmental > Aquatic > Non-marine Saline and Alkaline >... | reverse complement strand
TAAAAGAGTAATAATTGTTGAAATATCAACGGTTGTTACTCTTTTTTTATTTGCATAAAATTACTAAAAAAATGCTAAAATATCATTTCGACGGGATTTCCGACGTAATAATGAGAAATGATTCAACAAAATATTTATTAAAAAGTAGCATATTGGGGCGGAATTTCAAAAAACTGTGTTAATAAAGATGTAATAAATTTAATAGAATTCTTAAAAATAAAAGAAAATAATCTAGAAAGTAATTAGTGTAAATAGTGACCAGCCTTATGCGAGTTTAAAGATTATGCAAAGTAAATTGATTAAATAACTGAATAACAGCATTTTACTTTAAAAGAATTTGTATAATATTATTTCTTTTAAATTTTATAACCAGGAAATCAGCAATGTGTCTTTGTTCCGTTCTGGAAAATAAGCGCTAAATTGCCTTATAGAATAAATTTGGTTACCTTTTGTATCTGTTATTATAAAAGAAACCCTTATATTAATTAAGAATTGACTCTTTAAGAAAAAAATAAACAATGTAAGTCCATATACTATAATTATTTTTATTGTATATACACCTCCTTTTGAAATTATATAAAACAAGTTATTGGTTACGTATAAAAGATATACAATACTCTGATATATGATATCATTAATTTAAACTACAATATGAGAGGATTCTGATCAATGAGAAAAAAATTTTTTATAGTTAGTGTTATATTGTTAATTATTGTTTTTATCTATCAAATTAAGAATGTGAGTACTATAGATGAAGTTGGTTCTGAAAATTTTGTTTTTAAAAACGAAGTGGTGGATAAAAGCGAATCTACAGTATATGAAGATGAATATGCAGATGATGCATTTAAATCAGTTTATCAATTAGATAATTTGATTGATCATGAAGTATATAGATATAATGATACAATATATGTTGACTTATTTTTTGATGAAAATGTTAGCAGAGCAGAAATTTCAAATAGTAGAACATATATTTTGAAATTATTTGTTAAAAAATCAGAAATGAAAATGACACGAATACCTTATGTGAAAATATTATATGATGATATGAGTTGGAAAAATGTAAGATTAAATATATTTGTTAACGATACAATAATACTACAAGAGAAATTTGCTAATATAGACAATTGGTTAAAAGGCAATTTGATAATAGATTATTATGAGAATTCAGAAATAGAATTATCTTCACGTATCATGGAAAATGAAAGTTTTGATAATTTTTCTAGATATATCAAATTTAGATTTTGGGGAATCCATAGTGTTATACTTGAAAAATCATATAAAGGAAACTTTATTTTTGTTAAATTAAAAGGAAATAAACAGTATGCTAATAAGAAAATAATAAAGATAAAAGAATTAACTGAAAGCAAATTAATTGCAGATTTGACAACAAGTTTTAAAGACAAACCTATTGGTTTTGATAATTCTGGTATTGTTTTTCAAATGTATGATGATGATAATAAATACTATGAAATGACATATATATTTCAAAATGAAATCACTTGACTGTGAGCTCTTTATAGTTGCACTAATTCACTGACTCATTATTCATTACCTGTTTTTTGATTAATTTTAGGATCCGTCATATTTTTTTGTTTCTTATTAATGAGGATTATTCCGCCCGAAACTAGGATAAGACCTAATAGAATATTTAATGAAAAATGTTCTTCTGGCAGAAAAATTATGGATAGGATCGAACCAGATATTGGTATTAAAAAACGATAAAGTGTTATTTCACCAGCTTTATTGTATTTTAAAAGCATAAACCAAAGAGCAAAAGCTATAGCAGATAAAAATGAAGTATAGATTAGTAAGCCTATAGATAATGGATTAAAGCTTAAATGACTACCTTTCATACCAATTTTTCCTATGACAAGTAATGTCGATGAGCCAAATAACATTTGCCAAGCAGTTATTTTAAAAGGGTGTATGTCCTTGGTTAATTTTTTTGCTAAAATATTACCGAAAGCACCTGATAATGCTGATAGAATTAAAAAGCCTTCTCCTTTAAAAGTAAAGGTTAAGTCTAGTGGTAGACTACCAAGATTAACTAAAACAATCCCTAAAAAACCAGTTGTCAATCCTAAGATTTTATTAGAATTAATTCGATCATCATGATAGATAAAATGTGCAAGAATAACGACAAAAAAGTTATTTGATGATATCAAAATAGAAGATTTAATCCCAGATGTATAACTTAAGCCATTATAAAAGAAAAAATACATTATTGCTGTTTGTAATAAACCAAGACCTAAAATAAATTTTATGTTTTTCTTTTTAATTAATAAAGATTCATTTAGTAGAATCTTAGATAAAATAAAAAGTAGTAAAGAAGCAATAAAAAATCTTATCCCTGCAAAATAAATTTTGTCAAATGTGGCTTCAGGTAGAATATTCATTGCTTCATAGCTGATTTTTAAGGCAGGAAAAGCGCTCCCCCATAAGATCGCACAAAAAGAAGCAATTAACCCTGCTGAAACTTTATTAGTGAATATTCTTTTGGTTTCCATAATTTTCCTTTCTATAGATATCATTAAAAAAGACTCATATAGTTAAATAAAAGTCTAAAGTTAATAAATTATTTATCCTCTTCGTTTCTATAGTCTACTTCAATGATTTCATCATCAGAGATATTTTCATTTGTGCTTTGTTGTTTGGAATACATTTGGTAATTTACTTTTGTTTGAAAATGTTTTTTAATATAGTTTCTATAGAAAATACGGGTTATTGGAAAAAGCAAACTAAAACCAAATAAATCTGTCAAAATACCAGGTGTTAATAAAAGAATACCACCAATTAGAACACAAAGACCATCAATTAAAGTATCTTTTGGAATTTGGCCTTGAGCCAGTTGGTTTTGAGTCGTCTTAAATATAAATAAGCCCTCTTTTTTAGCAATATAAGCACCTAAAATACCTGTTAAAATAACTATGGTTAATGCGGTTAACGGGGACGTTAGATCTGCTAGCTGAAATAGAATATAGAGCTCAATAAATGGAATAATGGTAAAAGCTAAAAATAGTTTTCCAAAGGAAAATTTCATAAATCACTCCTGTTCTCTTTTATGTTTAATATTGTACCATATAATTTATATGTTTTCTCGTTTTTCATAAGTTAACCAAGGACAAATTCTATTTTGAAGTAAATCGATGAGATATATTAAAAAAGCTGCCATTAGAGATAAACTGACAATACCTGCAAACATCCCTGTATAATTGACCATAATCCAATTGTTCATAATATAATAGCCAACACCATAGGAGGTTGCGTAGTTTTCACCAAAGAATAAAACGGCCATACTGATACCAATACTAATACGCAGTGCGCTGAAAATATTTGGTAGGGCATGTGGTAGGTATAGTTTTAACAATTTATCTTTTTTACTTAATTTAAGTGTCTGAGAAACATGATGAAATTCAATTGGGATATGTTTCACGCCATCCCTTGTCGCTAAAATGATTTGAAAAATCAAGACTGAAAAAAGCAATGCTATTTTTGAAAAATCTCCTAAGCCAAAAAGTGCCATAAAAACTGGTAAAAAAGCAATTTTAGGAATAGGATAGAGGATGTACAAAATTGGTGAAAACCATTGATCTGTTTTGCTACTTGAACCGGTAAGAAGCCCTAATGGAATACCAATAATTAAAGCAAATGCAATAGCACTAACCAAACGTAGTAGACTATACCAAATATGAGGAACAATTTCTCCACTAATTGTTATTTTAAAAAGGTGTAACCAAACGTTGTGTGGATAAGGAATTAATTGATTACCAAGAAAAAGACTTAGTAAATACCATATAATGGTGAGGATTAAAAATCCATAAAATTTAGATAAATATCTATTTTTCATTTTGTAACCCTCCCATGATTGATCGAATATCTTTTACAACAGTATAAAAATCAGGAGAATCACGTAAATTCAAATGATGTTCTAGTGGGTTTGTATAAGTTTTTACAATAATTCCTTGATCCATAATTAAAATTTTTCTAGCTAAAAATACTGCTTCTTCAATACTATGGGTGACAAAAAGTGTTGTTCTTTTTTCTTTAGTATAAAGGTTAAGCAATAAGTTTTGCAAAGCTTCCTTGGTAAAAGCATCCAAGGAAGCTGTTGGCTCATCCATTAATAAAACATCTGGATTTGAAACAAGAGTTCTTGCAATAGAAACCCGTTGTTTTTGTCCACCACTCAGTTGAGCAGGATAATGATGCGCATAGTCTATTAAATCTAAATGAGATAGAATATTATTGATTTTATTAGTAACTGTTTTTTTTGAATCATTTAATCCTAATGCGATATTATTGAATACATCAAGCCATGGAAACAAAGCATCTTTTTGTTGTATTAAACCTGGCGGGGTTACATTGCCCTTATGGTCATTAATCCTAATAGTGCCTTTATCTGGATTTAAAATGCCTGCAAGACAGTGAAGAAGCGTTGTTTTGCCACAACCGGAATGACCAACAATGGCATAGATGTCCCCATGTTCAATTGTGAGATTTATATTAAAGATGCCATTGTTGTTGCCATAATCAATTGTTAAATTTTTTGTTTGAATCATGGAAAATCACCTGACCTTAAATTTACTCTACAAAACTTCTATCCACTAAATCTTCACCTGTAATTGTTAATGAATCATCTACAATAGTATTTGTCCACTCAATTACTTTGTTGAGATAAGCTTCATTTGGTAAGTGGGCTTTATCATAGGTTGGTAGATTTATAATATTTCCTATATCTTCTGATACGTTTGGAATGTTATCAGTGATTGCTTTTCTAGCAAGAGAATCATCTGAGTTAATATCATCAACTGCTTTATTATAAGCTTTATGGAAAGCTTCAATTGCATTTGATTTTTTTTCAATGGCCTGATTTGTAAAAACCATTACATCTGGACTGAAGCCATCAACTGGATCAAAAGTTAATTTTTCTAAACCCTTCATTTTGCCGATTGAAGCGATTGGTTCAGGGAACAACCCCATATCAAGTTGGTTGCTTAAAACTGCCTCTAAACGTGCAGGAATTGCGTTAATGTATACTTTTTCAATAGAGTATTCCTCAGAAAACCAATGGTCAACTAAGAAGTTTGAAACACTGATTTCCATGAGACCAATTGAAAGATTTTTTTCCTCAACTTTATCTTTTTGTGATAAAAGGACAAACATACCATTCGTTGACATTGTTGCTTGACTATTGAAGCCATTGTTAACATTTGTAGCTAGGGCAATCAAATCTGTCATGGCGCCATCAATTGAATCTGTTTGAAGAGCGCTTTGTCTATTTTGAGCGTTTGTATAAACTTCAATATTAACATCTAAGTTAAGTTCCTCAAAATAACCACTATCTTTTGCTAGAAAAATTGGTGCTGTATCTACAGCTGGCATGACACCAATATTTAATTCCATTGGTTTATCATTATTTGCTTGAGGTTCACTAGTACAACCTGTTATCAAAAGTAAAGCTGTCATCACTACTACAGTTATTTTCTTCATTTAAGTCCTCCAAAATTTTATTATTTTAATATTATCCTACTTTTGAGTATAAAAAAAATGAGAAGGATTTACAAGTAATTTATCAACATATTAACAAAGCTTATTTGATTGATTGAAAAGGAATATCAATATTATTTTAAAAAATGTGTTAAAGGTAAATCAGTGGGTATTAATTAGTTGTAGGATGAAAGTTAATTTATAGGGTTGATCAAATTGAAAGGAGATCATATGCCAGATGTAGTAACAACTAAAACAGGAGATAAAGGTAAAACGAGTTTATACAGTGGTCAACGTGTGTCTAAAGCAAGTGCAAGAGTAGAATCATATGGTACAATTGATGAAGTTAATTCTTGGATTGGTTTAATTAGAGCCAGTTTAAAAAATCAAGAATTAAAGGATCTTTTATATACAATTGAAGAGACATTATTTGTTGTTGGTGCTGAACTTGCAACAATTGATAAACCACTTAAGAAAAAAATGACTGAAAAAGATGTTAATTTCTTGGAAGAAAAAATTGATTATTATAAGGAACATAGTGACTTAATAAATAAATTTACAATACCTGGGCGTAGTGTTTTAGATGGGTATTTCAATGTCTTGAGAACAGTGACAAGAAGAGCAGAGCGAAGAATTATTGCCTTTGAAGAGGTATCAGATGTGGAAGTTAATACCTATCTAAAGAAGTATGTTAATCGAATGTCTGATTTGTTTTATATTATTAGCCGATTAGATTTTACAAAATATGATCAATAGAAGATATCCCATAAGATTTTTTATGGGATTTTAAATAAATTCAATTTAAGAGGTGGTTTAATGAGTACAATTAGTGGACAAGATCTGTATTACGCATTTGGAAATGGTGCAGTGAGAATAAGCAAAAATATTCAAAATTTGAATAATATAAATTTTTTTCCAGTACCTGATGGGGATACTGGGTTAAATATGGCAACAACAATTAATTCAATTGTTGATCACGTGGAAGATCAGACAAGTGTTAAATCAGTTGTTAGTGGTATGTCAAAAGGGGCTTTAATTGGGGCTAGAGGTAATTCTGGTTTCATTTTTGCGCAATTTATAAATGGGTTTTATCATCAAACCAAAAATAAAGATTCTATTTCAGAAAAAGAATTTATTGCCTCCCTTAGAAAATCTGTTCCCTATGTATTTGAGGCAATTTCTAATCCTGTACAAGGAACAATCATCACAATAATTGATCAATGGACATCTTTTTTACATGAACGCTATACGAATGAAGGAAATTTTAAGAAAATACTTAAACTTAGCTTGAAGTATAGCAAGGAAGTTTTAGATTTAACGACTGAGGAATTAGAAGTTTTAAAGAAAAACAAAGTGGTTGATGCAGGTGCTCAAGGATTTTATCATTTCATCGAAGGAATTGTTGAATACTTTATTAATGGAATTGTATTAAAACGAGAGAGCTTAACTAGAACTGAATTAATAGAAGACCATAAAGAAAATAGTGATAACCAAATGTCTGACTATAGATATTGTACAGAAATATTTTTTGAAGGCAGTGACTTTAATAAAAAAGAATTGAGAAAGTATGTAGATAATCTAGGTGATTCAGGCATTATTGCTTTAAATGAAGGCCAAGGAAAAATTCATGTACATACAAATGAGCCGTATTTGTTGTCTAATAAGATTTATAATCTTGGCTATAAAATAATTGAAAGTAAAGTTGACGATATGAATTTTCAAGTGAATGAAAAAACAAAGGATACGAATCAAATAGCTTTAGTAACAGATTCCGTAGCGGATATACCGAAAAATATTCTTGATCAATACAATATCTATATGATTCCAGTAACGATTACAGCTAATGGTAGTGAATTTTTAGATCGTCTGACTATTAATTCTGAGATGTTATTTGATATGGTCAATGAAAATGAAACACTACCAAAGTCTTCATTGCCTAATCTTAAGTTAGTGAAACGATTATTTGAACGATTAACTGAGGATTATGAAGAAGTTATTTACATGAGTTTGGCTTCTGCTCTTAGTGGCACACATAATGCTATTAAAAAATTAGCAAGTACTATATCAGAACATATTCATGTGATTGATAGCAAGAAAAATTCTGCTGCTCAGGGTTTAGTTGTCCTAGAAGTAGCTGAAATGATAAAAAATAAATTAACCGTTGATGAAATAAAAAATAAATTACCTAAAATCATTGACAATACGGAAATATATGTTGCGGTGGATAATTTTAAATATATGGTCCTTGGGGGAAGAGTGCCTAAAACAATTGGAAAGATTGGTACTTTACTAAATTTGAGACCAATTGTAAGTTTGGATGCTAATGGCAAAGGGACTGCCTTTGGTGGCTCTTTTAGTAGAAGGGCTGCCATTCTAAAAATATATAACATTTTGGAAAAAGCCTCTAAGGAAAATATAATAAAACGTGTTGTCATTTCTTATTCAAGTCAGAATTCAGATGCTGAGATTTTAGCGAATAAAATTAGAAATCAACTCTCTATAAAAGTTGATTATATTAGTGAAATTTCAAATGTTGTAGCAATAAGTGCTGGTGAAAATGCAGTAGCAATAGGCTTTACAAGAGAGGTGATTTAAATGATCCTTGGCAGTGTAATTGTAACGTGGGTTTTTTTTAGTATAGCTTTTTTAATTTCAAAGAGAATGGATAAATTATCTATCATTGATTCTTTTTGGGGGTTAGGTTTTATGGTGATAGCAGTTTATTCTTGGATATTTGGTAGCAGAAATTTAGTAGGAAATATTGTTACAATTTTAGTATTGATCTGGGGCATACGATTGGCAAGTCATATTTCCTTTAGAAATACAGGACAAAAAGAAGATTATAGATACCAGCAGATGAGAGAAAAATGGGATAATGTTTGGTTAACAGCCTATTATAAAGTTTTTATGTTACAAGGTCTTCTAATGCTATCCATTGGGTACCCTATTGTTTTAATTAATAATTGGAAAGGAAGTCAAGTAAGTGTCTTTTTATATGTAGGGCTACTGGTTTGGTTAATTGGATATGCCTTTGAGTCAATTGGTGATTCTCAACTAAAAAAATTCTTAGAAAAAAGAACAGATCCTAAAGAAGTCATGACAAAAGGCTTATGGGCTTATACAAGACATCCAAATTATTTTGGTGAAGTAACCATGTGGTGGGGAATATTTATCATTATTTTTTCTTCAACAGCGTGGTGGTACACAATTGCGAGTCCTATTGTGATAACTTTTTTAATATTAAAAGTTAGTGGTGTGCCACTATTAGAAAAAAAATATAACGGTCGGCCTGCCTTTGAAGAATATAAGAAGCATACGAACAAATTTTTTCCATGGTTTCCTAAATAACAAAATAATCTTTAAAATTAACAATTATTTTCCTATAATAATGATATATTTAAAGTATATGATTATGAGGAGATTTTATGTATAAAAATAAAAAGATGTTGTTTTTAATTTTAATATTCTTATTAACTCTACCCGGGTGTCAAGCTGAAAGTAATGTTAGTAAGGAAGAAGAAAACGAAAAAATAAAAATTGGTTTTGCTATGGATACTTTAAAAGAAGAGCGATGGCAAAAAGATCGAGATATTTTTGTGGCAGAATCAGAAAAATTAGGTGCTGAAGTATTGGTTCTAGCAGCAAATGGTGATGATCAGAAACAAATTGATCAAGCCCAATACTTACTAGATGAAGGTGCTGATATTTTAGTTGTAGTACCCCATGATGCGGAAATAGCTGGAAAAATCGTTGGAATGGCACATGCCCAAAATGTTCAGGTTATTTCATATGATCGATTGGTTAATGGAGACGTGGATTACTATATTTCCTTCGATAATGAAAAAGTTGGACAAATTCAAAGCGAATATTTAATCAATACATTAGGATTTGACACAGGAAATGTGGTGTACATTGGTGGGGCTCCAACAGATAATAATGCATCCTTAATTCGTAAAGGTGCACTTGAAGTAATAAAAACAGAGGAAACTTTAGAAGTTATATATGATACGTATACAAAAGACTGGGATCCAAAAGAAGCAGCGAAACATATGGAAAAGGTTATTGACCAATATAAGGATGAATTTGGGGCTGTTATTTGTGCAAATGATACCCTTGCAAAAGCCGTTTCCTCTGTGTTAGCTGAAAATCAAATTCAAACCTTTATCATTGGTCAAGATGCAGAAATATCTGCTTGCCAACGTATAGTTGAAGGGAAGCAAGATATGACTGTTTATAAAGATATTAGGCTGTTGGCAACGAGTGCCGCACAGATGGCTGTTGATTTGGTTGAAGGTAAAAATGTCGTTACAACAAAAGTTATTCAAAATAATTTAAAAGATGTTCCTTCAGTTTTATTAGAACCCGTAGCTGTTGATCATTCAAATATGAAGGCATTAATTATTAACAGTGGCTTTCATAAATTTGATGATGTTTATAGAAATATACCCGTTGATGAACGACCAGAAAATTAAATTTATTTTTTTGTGGAAAGGCTCATGTCTTTCCTTTTATTTATTTAAAATTTTTTAAAGTATGATATTATTGATTTAAGGAACTTACTGTTGACTATGGGGGATTAAGAAATGAAGGATAATTATATTATTGCAATTGTAGTCATTATAATTTTATCAGGAATTTTTATAATGGATTCTTTAGAAATGATTAACCAAGATTATAGTTATTATGAGAAAAATTACTCAGAAAATTTTATATTGATAAAAAAAGAGAGTAATAATTATTATTGGGATGCCATAGAAAAGAGTATAGTAGAAAATAGTGAAAATGATCGAAGTGTTATTGAAATTTTAGATGAATCAAAAACCAATTTAATTTCCCAAAACGAATTATTAGAACTTGCCATTATAAGTAAACCTGATGGCATTATTATCAGTGGCTTTGATAGCAAAGCAATGGAGACAAATTTGATAGATGCATCTGAACAAGAAATTCCTATTGTTTTTATTAATGACGAAGGGACAAATACCTTAAGAAATGCCTATGTTGGACCTAATAATTATCAGAGAGGGCAAATGGCGATTCAGGAATTAATAAGGGCTAATAAAGAATATAATGTATTAATTATTGATGAATACGGTCCTGAAGAAAGCAATCTTGTAATTGATGGTATGATTAGTGAAATAAATAATTACGAAAATATTGAACTCTCTATGATACAGGAAAGTTCGGATTATCGATTCGATTTAAATAATAATATTCGAGAGATTATTTCACAGAATCCAGAAATAAATGTTATCATTGGTACGAGTATTTATCATGGCTCAAGTATAGCCAAATCAATAATAGAAATGAATAGAGTAGGAGATATTGAAATTGTTGCTTTTGATCGTTCTAAGGAAACACTAAACTATATTAAGCGGGGTGTCATAAAAGCGACTCTTTTTACTGATGGCGAAACCATTGGTAAAGAAGCCATAAATACTTTAAAAACAATCGTAAGTGATGAATTTATTTTAGATGTCTATTATGTGCCGACTGTAATTGTTAATAGTGAAAATATTGATGATTATTTAGAAGGTGATGTGAATGAAGAATAAGCATTCAATTAAAAAAACACTATTCATTATTTATCTATTGATCATTTTTTCTATGTTAATTGGCAATTTATTTCCCTATATTAGTTACGAAAGATACAATTCTGTTTTAAATGATGTTTCAGAGAGAGTCTATGATATTAAAGATTTAATAGAAACAAATGCTAAAATTGATGTGGCTTTATCAAATTTTGTATTTTCAGGTGATCGAATTTATATTGATCAGATCTATAATAATTATCAGGATTTAGAAATTAATGCAAATAAATACAAAGAAGTTGTATTTGATGAGAAATCCTATTTATATTTAGAAAACGTAGAGAATATTTTAGAAAATCAATACAGTGAAATGTTAGAGTCAACTATTTGGTCGGTTAGAGGTGTTGATGAAGAAGCAAAACAAGTAAACTATTATAATTTCAAAAAAATTAATCAATACGTAAATATCTATCTTCAGATGTTATTTGATCGGGAATTAGAGAATTCAAGACAAATAAAAAATCAATTGAAAGAAATATCTGATGAAATGACAATTCGTATTGCAGTATTTATGTTTTCAAATTTACTCTTTATACTGTTTTTAGGGTTTAGCTATGGTCGACGTTTATCAAATAATTTAAAAAAATTAACGGATGCCGCTGAAGAAGTATCCCAGGGTAATTTTCAAATAGAAAGAATTGATTTAGATTCTGATGATGAAACGCTTATTCTCGCGGAAGCCTTTAATAAGTTGATTAGTAATACGAAAAGTTTAATAAATAAGATTAAAGATAATGCAAATTTAGAAGTAAAATTACACAAAGAAGAAGCAGAAAAATCTCAAATGGAAGTTCTTTTAAATCAAGCAAAACTGAAGGGCTTACAGGCTCAGATTAATCCACATTTTTTATTTAATACTTTAAATATTATTGCTAAAACAGCAATTATAGAAGACGCGGATGATACGTGTGAATTAATTGAAAATGTTTCGGACATGTTACGCTATAATTTGAATAATATTGATAAAGTTATTACTGTCAGTGAAGAAATCAGTAATATTGAGAATTACATATCCATACAAAAAGCTAGATTTGGTGAGCGTGTTGCTTTTATTATAGATATTGATTCTAGATTTTCAGAATGTCATTTACCTTTATTAACATTACAACCAATTATAGAAAATGCATTTATGCATGGCGTTGAAAACTTAGAAAATGGTGGCAAAATTCAGGTCTATTCTACTAAAATAGAAGATAAAGATTATCTTGTAATTGAGGACAATGGCGTAGGCATGGACCAAAAAAAGGCTGAGTCTTTGTTACTGGAGGAATCAACTAAGAGTCACTCCACGGGTATTGGGTTAAACAATGTTCGTAAACGCTTAGAATTCTATTATAACAATAATAACGTCATGTTTATTAGAAGCGTTATTGGAGAAGGCACCCGAGTATATATTCAGATGATTGATACGATTGAGGTGGAAAATGTATAAAGTACTAATTGTAGATGATGAATCAATTGAAAGAAAAGGATTAACAAAAATTTTGAATAAGGAATTTCAAAAGGCGTTAATTATTCAATCGGCTGAAAATGGTAAAAAGGCCATTGAAATCACAAAAACTTTTAACCCTAATATTGTATTTATGGATATCAAAATGCCTGGTATGACGGGTATTGAGGCAATGAAAAAAATAAAAAAGTTTAACCCAGATATTAATGTTGTCATAATCTCTGCTTTTGACTCTTTTAAGTATGCTCAAGAAGCTTTAAATAATAATGCCTATGAATATTTATTAAAACCTGTAAAAAGAGAAGAAATCATTATGTGTTTGAAGCGCTTAATAAAGCGGGAAGAAAAACGGATAAAAGAAAAGATGGAGAAAAGAAAAATAGTATCTATTAAAGATCAATCTTTACAATTTATTAATGAAAATATTATTGATTATATTATGACGTGTGATTTAGATAAGATTAAGCGAATAAAAGAAAATGAGTTTAATACAATCTCTCTAGAGTCAGGCGTTTCTATCATTATTGAGAATAAAAGATCGAAGGAAATCTTAAAGGTAATCAATAATTTCTGCAAATCAAATTATGAGAATTTTTTGTTTAGAGAATTACCCAATACAATTATCATTTTTGTTGAGGATAGTTTACAAAATGCAGAGAAAAATTTTAGAAAACTTTTTATTAATATTAAGAAGAATCATTCAAAAGATCTAAATATAGCATTGACTGCTTATAATTCAATAGATGATATTTATCAATCTTATAAAAAAAATATAAGTAAGATTTACTCAATAGATTTTGATGAACAAAAGTATATTTATCCTATTGATTTAGAAAAGGAACTAATGAATAAGATTAATTTAAGTCTTCTAAATGATAGCATTGAAGGACTAGATAAAATATATATATGGTTAGAAGAAAATTTAAAAGTAGATAAAAATAAGTTAAGGTATTTAATAGAATTAGAAGTTTTCATTAATAGAGAGCTTTTTAAAAAAACTAAAGACAGTCAGGATCTTAAACCAATCGAAAATCATAGAGACAATGCGGTGGATCAAGTGAACTTTTTTAAAATTGAATTAAAAAATAAATTGATTAAGACAATTAAAAATATTATAATGAATAGTAATTCAAATCTAGAAGAGTTAATCAATGAGGCTAAAGTTTATATAAATAACAATTATATGGTAGATATAACTTTAGAAAGTGTTGCAAATGAAATGTGTATTAGTTCATATTATTTTTCCAAGCTTTTTAAGAAAGAAGCAGAGATTAATTTTATTGATTATTTAACAAATATACGCATAAAAAATGCAAAGTATATGATAAGAAATACGAATAAAAGTATTAAACAAATATCAAAGGAAGTAGGTTATAATGATCCTAATTATTTCTCTAGGGTTTTTAAGAAACAAACAGACTACTCTCCAAGCAAATACAAAAAAATATAGGAGGATTTCATGATTATAGGTATTGACTTAGGTGGTATGAGTATTAAAGGTGGATTGGTAAACGCTAGTGGATTAATTACTGAAAAAAAATCTTTACCAACAGGTGCATGGCGTGAACCTGATGATATTATAAATGATATTGCCAAAGTGATTAATCATTTAAAAATCCAAGCCGATAAAGAAGATGAAGTTGTAAGTGTTGTAGGGTTAGGTGTTCCAGGTGTTGTGAGTCATAACAATGCTTTTTTAGAAAAGTGTGCAAATATTAACCTAGAACAGATTAATTTAAAAGAAAAAATAGAAAAATTATGTAAGATTGAGGTTTTTGTTGACAATGACGCAAATGTTGCTGCCATTGCAGAATACGAAGTTGGTTCATTAAAAGATTATAACAGTGGGATTCTTTTAACATTAGGTACTGGTGTTGGTGGTGGTATCATAATTGACGGAAATGTTATTAGAGGGGCCCATGGTGCTGGCGCAGAAGTAGGTCATATGGTCGTTGGCGAGAATTTTTATGATTGTAATTGTGGGCGAAATGGATGTTTAGAAACATTTTCTTCAGCAACGGGCATAAATAAATATGTAAATAAAATACTTAGAGAATTAAATGATCCAAGTGTTTTAAGGGGTTATGATAGAATTGACACAAAAATAATTTTTGATTCCGCAAAAAAAGGTGATGTTCTAGCATTAAAAGCTGTTAATAGATTTGTTAAGTATCTAGCCATTGGTATTGTTAATTTTATTAACATCTTAGATCCAGAGGCAATTGCCTTAGGTGGTGGCGTTTCTCATGCGGGTCAATATTTAGTTGATTTACTTAAAAAAGAATTGTACAAATCGCTTTATTCAAAAGATATTACAATAGCTGATTTAAAGTTAGCAGAGTTACAAAATGACGCAGGAATAATTGGTGCTAGTTTTATGGCAAAAAAACTACATAATTCATTGAAAAAAAATGATTAATAAGATAAGATAGATAATGTGAAAGAAAAAACAAAGGGATTTATAATTTTAGAATGAGGAGCTGATCATATGAGACTGACACATTTATATATGCCAACAATCAAAGAGGATCCAACGGATGCAGATGTTGTATCAAATAAGTTATTGATAAGAGCTGGAATGGTAAGACAACTTGTATCTGGGGTATATTCATATATGCCATTAGGAAACAAAGTCTTAAAAAAAGTTGAAAACATCGTTAGAGAAGAACAAGATGCTGCAGGATTTCAAGAGGTATTAATGTCAGCATTACAACCCCGAGAGTTATGGGATAAAACTGGCCGTTGGGCAGATTTTGGACCGGAAATGTTTAAACTAGAGGATCGTAAAGGTAGAGAATTCTGTTTAGGACCAACCCATGAAGAGTATTTTACTGATTTTGTTAAAAATGAGTTAAATTCATACAAACAATTGCCATTAATAATATATCAAATTCAAAGTAAATATAGAGATGAAAGACGTCCGAGAGCTGGTCTTATTCGGTGTAGAGAATTTTTAATGAAAGATGCATACAATTTCGATAGTGATGAAGCGGGAATGGTAGCATCCTACGAAAAAGTTTGGAAATCATATGAAAAAACTTTTGATCGGTTAGGCTTTGATTATCGCATCGTACGTGGAGATAGTGGAAATATGGGTGGTAATGTATCCCATGAATTTATCGCTGTTACATCTGGTGGAGAAGCAGAAATTGCATATTGTAATAATTGTGATTATTCAGCTACTGATGAAATTGCTGAATGTGTGACAAATAGCTATAAAGAAAATGATGAAATGTTAGAACTTGAAAAAGTGCATACACCTGATGTAAAAACGATTGATCAATTAAATGAATATTTTGATTTACCAAGAAAGAAATTTGTTAAAACCCTTCTCTTTAAAGCAGAAGGAGAAGTTTTTGCAATAATGCTTCCAGGAGATAGAGAGTTAAATGTTGTGAAGCTTTCAAAGTATTTAAATGTTCATCCGGATCGTATTGAAATGCTTGTAGAAGGTGAAATAAATAATTTGACAGGGAGTCATTTAGGTTTTGTTGGACCCTTTGGGCTAAAGAATTCAGTAAGATTAATTGCTGATTCAAGAGTAAAAGAAATGCGTAATTTTATTGTAGGAGCAAATGAAATAGATTACCATTTAAAAAATGCAAATATCAAAGAGGATTTAGACTGTGAAATTGTAAAAGATTTACTAAATACTACAGTTGGTGATGATTGTCCTGTGTGTGGTGAAGTAATTGATATCCAAAAGGGGATAGAAGTCGGTAACATTTTTCAGTTTGGAACAAAATATTCAAAAGCACTAGATGCGACTTTCTTAGATAAAAACGGTGTTGCACAGCATTTCTGGATGGGTTCTCATGGTATAGGCGTTTCAAGAATTGTTGCAGCATTAGTAGAACAGAATCATGATGATAATGGTATTATTTGGCCATTAAACGTTGCACCTTATCATGCCATTATTTCAATTTTGAATACAAAAGATGATGAACGTGTCGCATTAGGTGAAAAGATTTATGAATCTTTAAAAGAAAATGGTGTTGAAGTTTTACTAGATGACAGAGATGAAAGAGCTGGTGTTAAATTTAATGACATGGATCTTATAGGGATTCCATTAAGAATTGTTGTTGGGCGTAAAGCGAGTGAAGGCATTGTAGAATTTTCAACGAGAGACGATATGGACAAAGTTGAAATTACCGCTGATGAAGCGTCAGAGAGAATTATTACTGCAGTTAAAAATATAAAATAAATTTAAAAAAATCACAATTATTAATAATTGTGATTTTTTATTGAAATACTTTCATCAATAAAGGTATAATAGAACTGTAGGTATATTAGGAGGGATAGATGGAAGAATTAGAAATATTTAGCTATAGTGATAATGCTATAAATATATTGGATGATATAGAAGAGGAATTAATTGTAGCAGCTAAGGATATTAAAAAATATTTAAAGGACATATTAAAAAAAGATAATAAATCTGGCATTGATATTGTTACACGTATAAAGTCTAAACAGAGTTTAAAAGGAAAAATATTTAGAGATAAGTATTTCGAACAATTTGAAAAACCCGAAGATGTTATTGATTTTTTGTCAGATTTAATCGGTGTTCGAATAGAATGTCGTTTCAATAGCGATGAAGGTGAAATATATAATTCCCTTGTTGCTCACTTTGATTTAATTGATGAAAGTGGATTGTATTATAATGAATCGCATCCAAATATTCTTTTGGATCTAGAGGAAAAACAGCCACAAGTACAGAATAACGGGTTTAAAATTTACAAA
>Ga0209414_1000611_pt1 | contig 17292 bp, 19 predicted proteins | sample LakVidmifraction_4_FD_181154 | JGI IMG/M metagenome (GOLD analysis project Ga0209414, IMG submission 181154) | Hypersaline microbial communities from Lake Vida, Antarctica - Brine Hole Two &gt;0.2 micron (SPAdes) (version 2) | ecosystem: Environmental > Aquatic > Non-marine Saline and Alkaline >... | reverse complement strand
AAATACTTTTTTAGATATATATATATATCTAAAAAAGTATTTGGCGCTTTTTGATATGAAAAGTATATGAAAAGTATATGAAAAAATCTATATCAAAAAACTTGTCCTTAAGCCCTTGTAATTTTTAACTTTCATATAAAAACTATATAAAAACCATATAAAAACCATATAAAAACTAATTATTTTTATTTCTATATCAAATGTATATCAAATGTATATCAAATTCATATCAAAATATAATCATTTTAGTCTCTATATCAAATCTATATCAAATCTATATCAAATTCATATAAAAATCGCATCTCTTAAAGTATCCATATAAAGCCTATATAAAGCCTATATCAACGCCTATATCAAAATATTTAGTCCATATCAAACTATATCTAAGCCTATATCAACGGGTATATCAAATTAATTTCTATATGTTTATATCTAAAATCTATATCAAATCTATGTTAAATCTATATCAAGAATTAATATTAATTGTTTTTAAATCTATGTAATCTATAGAAGCTTATAAGTATAGTAGGAATGTTTTTTAAAGTAAAAGTAAATAAAATAAAGTAAATAAAAAGCCAGCGGAGGGAGCGGAGGCAGAGGAGGCAAAAAAGGTAAAGTCCCCTAGGGAAACGATTCCTAGGAAAGTTTACTAAAATGCCTCCTCTGCCTCCGCTTATATCAAACTATATCAAAGGGTATATCAACGGGTATATCAAAATATAATATATAAAAATCTATAAAAACTATGTAAACTAATATGTTTATAAGAATATATGAATAAAAATAAATAATTATTCATGCATATTAACATCGTGTCGACGGATATCAAAATGCATATCAAAATATAATTCATATAAAACTATGTAAAAAATATATAGAAACTTATATACATAAAATATATATATATAAAAATCTATTTGGACTACTGAATTTATTATTATCTAATATATAAGTATAAATAATGAATCAACCTCCGAATGGTTTAATTTCTTCAACAGATGTTGCGGGAACTGGCTACACAGATGAATGGATTGAACCAATTTTAAGATCTAATCAAGATCGCTTTACCCTCTTTCCAATTAAATATCACAATCTATATGCAAAATATAAACAACACGTTTCTGTTTTTTGGACTGTTGAAGAAGTAGATCTAAGTAAAGATTTAAAAGACTGGAATAAACTGGATAATAATAAAAAGCATTTTATTAAAAATATTCTTGGATTCTTTCATTCATCAGATGGTATTGTAATGGAAAATATTTCATTAAATTTTGCTAATGAGGTACAAATACCAGAAGCACGTTGCTTTTATGCTATGCAAAATATGATTGAATCAATTCATAGCGAAATGTATGCTCTATTAATTGATACATATATTGAGGATCGTGATGAAAAATTACACATTCAAAAAGCTATTACTACAATTCCATCCATTCAGAAAAAAGCATTATGGACTCAAAAATGGATATCAACTAATAACACTATTCCTTTTCCTATTCGCCTGATTGCTTTTTCTGCAGTAGAAGGTATATTCTTTAGTGGTTCTTTCTGTGCTATTTTCTGGTTGAAAGAACAAGGATTAATGCCTGGTTTAACAACAAGTAATGAATTTATTGCACGAGATGAAGGCCTTCATACAGAATTTGCTTGTGAACTTTATAAAGAATTAGAACGTAAAGTACCAGAAGATATAGTTAAATCTATTATTCAAGATGCTGTCAAAATTGAAAAAGAATTTATTACTGAATCTTTACCATGTGAATTGATCGGTATGAATAGCACATTAATGAAAGAATATATAGAATTTGTTGCTGATAGATTATTAGTACAATTAGGATATCATAAAATATATTGTACATCAAATCCATTTGATTTTATGGAACGTATATCATTGGAAGGTAAAGATAATTTCTTTGAGAAGCGAGTAACAGCATATGGAAAAGTAGGTGTAGGAAGAGATAGAAAAGAAATGGTATTCTCTACAACAGATGACTTTTAAATCAATCCAATATCTGATTCTCTTGTAACTTACACCTTGTAAGTGTTCCATTCAAATTATCAAGAAAGAAAAAACAATGATCGGCTGTTGCTAATTTAAAAAACTCTATTTTCTCATCAAGAGTTAAGGTTTTTGGTAAATACGTTCTTAAATAATCTTTTATAGTCCCCTCAATTCTATTAGCAGTATTAAGGCTAAATAATAACATGTAATTACAATTTGCCCTACCAACCGCACTAAGCATAGTTGAGTCTTGTCCCGAAATTAGTGCACTTATCGCAGAATTCCTGAGCAGACATAACAGTCGTATCATTTGTCTATCATTTTTAATACCAGTACAATCATCTACGATCACACAAAATTTGTAATGATTCTTAGTATGCTTATTGATGTTATAGCATGTCTTAATCATATCCGGAATATACGTTGGTGCAAATGCAGTCTCTTTTTTTATTGAATTATATATGTCTGATTGTGGACTTTGAGTCATAAAAAGCTTAATATCTTCCTTAAAATTCTTCTTTAATAAATGTTTTAATACAGTACTTTTACCAGATTTAGAAGATCCGATAACTGCAAAACTACATGCACTCATCATATTTCTACCGTCTCTTTCAAATACAAATGGTTTTACAGGAAATAAAGCAAGTGCTTTAGCAATTTTTATGTCTGATTCGGTAGCCATTTGTTATATTCTACACAGACATTTTAAATATTTGTGTATTTATATAAATGAGTTCAAACCTTTTAGATAACTTCCTTGCAAATCAAAAAAATCTTGTGAATCCTCCGACAAAAGGTAATAAAACTAATAAAGCTTTAATAAACTCTGATAATAAAATGGTAAATAATGAAAATGACTTAGAAGCCACTTATAATATGATTATTGATAAAAAGCCATCTAATAAAAAAGTCATAAAATTCCTACAAGATTGTATAAATAAAATCATACAAGATGATGATTAGTACTTTGATTTATTTAATATTAATTTTTTTGTTCCCGATGTCGGAGTAATGGATTCAACAGTTTTTTTTGGTTTTTTTAATGATTCTTTATCTACGGCAATTTCAACATTTGATACTTTAGGGATTGCACGATCTTCTAATCCTGGAAAGTTGTAAGATGCCTTTGTTTCTTTATCAATTAATTGTTGCATTTCTATCTAATAAATATATTTTTTTTATTAAAATTATTATCTTTACCAACATTATAACAAGATGGAACAAACAATGGGATCTTCACTCGGTATTCAATCCGCTATGCGATTAGGGTCTATGACTGATATTTATTATTATAATTCAAAAACTATGAGTAAGCAAAGTATTCCTACTATTGTTGATAATCGTTTTTACCAAGCACTTACCTCACTTGGTGCGGGCTCAAGCACTTTCATTATCTCTGTGGATCAAGGTATCTCTGATATAATTTTGTCTGCAAAACTCCCTGCCCAAAATGCAAGTGCTGGAATTGACTATACTGGACTCGCACTACCAAGGGGATGGCTTTACCATGCACTTTCACGAATTTCTGTCAGATATGGTTCAAGTTCTCAGTTTTTTTTCGGATCATCTCAAACACTCATAGCAAACCTTAGGGAGATGCCCAATCCTCAAACTCGGGATCAAATTTTTGAGCTGGGTGGAGCTTTAATGACTACTTTAGGACAGTTTGCAGGTGATAACCTTACCGCTTATGCATATCTCAATCTCCCTCATAATAGCCCAAATGGAAGCCTTAGTAAGCCCAACCCCTTGCCCTCAGAATTACTTTCGCAACCCATAGTAATTACGGTAGAAATGAACCCTCTGCAATCTATTTTCAGTACTAATGATGTTGCAGGTTCTGTTGCTGAAGCCCCAAAATCGTTTGAAAGTGCCTATTTTCAGGTAAGACAAGTGCACGCAAAAGACTCTGGTGATCTTATGACTATTGGTGCAGGTGGAAAAGGCTCAGCCTACTCCCTTCCCCTTAAGGCGTTCTACCAGAACGAGGTGAGCATACAAGTTGGCGGGAACGGAACTTTAGACCTTACTAAACCGGTAAAACATGATCTTCAACTTACAGGCTTCCGCAATGGTGAAGTGAGATCCATCTTCTTCTGGATCACTAAAGATTCTGATACTCGTCCTTCTACAAATGTTCGTAATGTTAAAAATTTTACTAACTACATTCTTCCAAAAGATGTTGAACTTTTATATAATGGTTCAGTCTTTTACAGAGCCCTTAACGGTTCTTCTCAGATGTGGGCTCTTGTAACCACTGAGACTCCTCCTCTTCTTCAAGCTACTGTACTATCTTTTGATGGAGCTAATAACATTATATCAACATCAAAGTCATCTAATTGGACTGAAATACCATTTTCTCAACATTTTGAACAACTTTCAGGCACATCCATGTATATAGCCGGCAAACTCATCCAAAACGCTGTCGTGAATTTATCTGTTACCCTACCCGATAACGATCGGTACACTATAACTCTGTGTTACAGTTACAATTCTGCCTTAATGTTCAGTAATGGTGGAGCAGAATATGTTTTTTAGAAGTTTGTAAGACTTACAAATAATTTTTAAATCATGCATATAAACACATGTTCGAACCATATCAAAATGCATATAAAAATATTATGCATATCAAAATACAAATAATGATATAATGATTATATAAAATCTATTATCAATATTTTTTTATTATATTAATTTATGCCTCTGTAACTGATACAGTAAATTGAAAGTCAGAATCATTACCTATAATTACGTAATTCTGATTAATCATAAATTCTTCTTCTCTTATAGTAGGTGTTATATATAATACATTAGCCAATCTATCTAATACACGAAGATCAATAACATCAATGTTCTCCACTCTATTCCAACTGATTTGCTTAGGTGTTGCAAATTCCCTTCTAAATGTAAACGGCCTTACACCTATTGCGTTGTCTGCAGACGTTAGTAAATTACCTGATTGCGGATCACCTTGTATAGGACTTGGTGTAGAATATTGGGCAGTAACAGTTCGTTGAACTATTTGATCATTACTCAAATATAATCGTGTCAGAATTGAGTTTAGGCCAGCTTTAGTTGAACAGTCATCACTTACATTTTGATTTTTTGTCAAGAGGTTACTAACAATATCAACAAATGGAGTATATTGCATACTTGGGTATCCGCTTTGAACAACATTATAATAAGGAAAATTAAGATTTTTAAATTTGTTAACTGGTGTTAAACCAGTCATGTATGTTAAATCATCTTTTTTAGCTCTATAAATAGAGATGTTAATTTTAGATGATATTATTTGAAATGATGCAACATTTAAACCGTTAGATTCAATCAATTCAATTGTAATTGAGAAGTTTTTTGTAAATACTGATGGTACAACACCTGTTATTTGTCCCCAGCGAACTTTCCAAGCCATTGTAAAACCGAACATATTACTAAACTCTACATTCAACTTCTTTTCCATTTCTTTACATAATTCTGGTAATGTATAAAAACCAATCGGAACTATGATTCGTATATGTCCTACAATTACATTTGTATCATTATTCCATATAGCCATCGTTAAAGTGTTATTAGTTTCATTGACATTTGGAGTACTCCATTCAAAATTTACTTCTGTTAACGCCACCCGACTCATGTAACCAAACATTAAAGGCCTTTGCTTATTGATATATACATCAGCGGGTGTATTGTTATCAAGACGGAATCCGTTGTTGTCAAATTGCCTTGCATCCTCACTATTAACACAAAGTAGTGCGGTACTGGGTTGCCTGATTGTGATTGTTGTATCTTGTTTTTCAGACATTTGTATAATTAGAGATAATATTTTTTTTATTACGTCTTATTATAAAAAATGAAATGTCCTAAAACTCATAAAATGCCCGATGGATCAATCATGACTGGAATCAAACATACGGCAAAATCTGTTGTACCAAGTGCGAAATGTATGCCTAAATCTATGCTTGTTAAATTACCTAAAAATATTAAAAGAATGCCGTAAATAAGTTTATTTGAACATCTTATTAAATGATTTAACATTTGTATTCATATTCGTACTTTCACCCCAGAGTATATAATATGATAAGTATCCTGCCCTTTGTGGATCATTCGTATTAAGATCTTTTAGATGACGTGCTCTATATAATCTACGTGCTTCCTTATCACCTGTTAACGTGTAATCATTCATCCCGTATGATCCGAATTTAGTAGTTTTACCATCATTAAAAACTGCTATCCATTTATGTATACCATCATTGGCTTTTTCTAATTTACTAATGGTTACCATTATACTAATTAGAAAATTATATTAATTTCGCTAAGTCAGAGTCAGTTGTCTTATAGGTTGTCCCTTTCATCACAAATGAAAATACCCTACTAATAGCCCATGTTTCTTTACTCATTTTACCAGTTAATGAAGGGGTAAAGTTTTTAGTACCATCCAACAATCTTACCGATGAGGGATTTGATTTATAAGCCCCAATACCACGGTTATAAACTTCTTGTAATATTGATTTTTTAATACCAGTTATTTTTGCTATATCAGCAACACCGTATCCATCATTTTTGTCAAGATTATATTTCTTAATAAATTTATCACGATTAGTTATTACCATTATACTATACTTTTTAAATTAATCAAAGCAAACTTTAATTGGAGTGTTCAGTATGATGAATCTCGGATCAGTATCTACTTTTCCTTTAACAATTTTCTTTACTCTTGGAACTTTCACATCTGGAATAAGAGTTTCTACTGATTCAACAATCATATTATCTACCTTTGCTCGTTTAGGTATTTTTGGTTGTTTAATATCTTTAACAATTACTTCAGATATAATAATAGGTTCAACATTTTCTACTTTAATATTAGTAACCCTAATTTTCTTAGGTTTCTTTGGTTGATCTGGTACTTCTTCAACCGCAATTGATGGTACATTTGCAACTTTCTTAGCGGGTGCTTTTCTTACCTTTTGTACAGTAGGAATAATAGGATCAGATTGTGGTTTAATTTCTTCAGGATTGTCTATTTTAGTAGGCTTTACTTTCTTAAGAGATTTATCTATAGGATTAGCAATTGCATTTTTCAGTTTGTCTTGTATTACTTTTATAGCATCATATTCTACTGTATCTTTTTTTGGTAGTTTAAATGCAGTACCTTTCTCTTCGGCATATTGTTTAACAGCATTAATCCAACTCATGTTCTTTCTATAATTGCCGTACAAAGAAAAAATAAAATTTAAACACGTGTTTATAATTTAAATAAATATATAAAGTATATTGTAGAGAGAAATATGGCCAATCGTTTTATTGAAAATTTGTCAGAACAACTAAACAAAACCCGTGCTCCTGTCACTACCGGCACATATATAAGGCGTCTTAAGACACTTAACGATAATAAACCGTTTTCGTCTATGAAATGGCTATTAGATACAGATGCTATGATAAACAAGATTATTAATACAAACTTATCATTTAATACTCAAACATCATATCTAACCGCTATAGTTGCAGTTTTATCCCTGTTTCCTAAATACAAAAAGATCTATAAAATTTATCGTGATAAGATGATATCAAATGCAAATCAAATCAAAGAAGATTATAACAAAAATGAAAAAACAGACAAACAACAAAAGACAGTTATTGAATTATCAGAAGTAAAGAAAATAAGAGATAAACTTAATAAAGATTCTATTGAATATCTATTGTTGTCCTTATATACAATGATACCTCCTAGGCGGAATTTAGATTATAGCAACATGTATGTTGTATATGATGAACCTGATGTATTAGATAAGAAAAAGAATTACTATGTAACATCTAATCAAGAATTCATATTTAATGCATATAAAACAGCTAAAGTGTATGGAACACAACGGTTAGATGTACCAGATGAACTCGCAGATGTCTTAGAAAATTATATTTTAAAGCATCTATTAAATGAACAAGATGAATTTATGTTGTTAATAGATAAGAAGGGTAAGCGAATAAATTCAGTTAACGGAGTAACAAGAATATTAAATAAAGTTTTTGATAATAAAATAAGTAGTACAATTTTAAGGCATATATTTATTAATCATAAATTCGGTGATGTATTAGATGAACGCAAGAAAGTAGCTAACCAAATGGCTCACTCAGTAAATACTCAAAATCAATATATCGTAAAGTAAATTTATTTTGATATCATTTTGATATGCGTCGACACGGTGTTAAAATGCATGATTTTTTATTATATAGTTTTATAAGAATTTATATATTCTTATAAATGTTATATATATTTATTAATACTAAAAATATTTATTAATATTAAAAGAAGCACTTGGTTTTTTCTGTTACTTCTGTTATTTCTTTTACTTCTTTTTTCTTCCAATTGAGAATTCCCATCCTATCCTTATTAATTCCTTTTGTTATTTTACAAATGTCAATATCATTAAATGAAAGAGATGATTTGAATTCTCTATCACTTAACCTTGCATGACTATAAGATTTATATTCTTCTAATGCATCTCTACTCAAAATTTGATTATCCTCGCATATTTCATATGTATTAGTCCACCATACACCAACACGGTTATTATCTTCAACATATTCATTAGTACGCTCAGTTACACAATTAGGAGTATCAATTTGATCTATTTGTTTTCCATGTATTGTTACATATAATTCTAATAAGATATGAAAGAACTCATTACGCCATTCTTCACTTCGGCATGATACATTTTTAATAAGCGGATCTCCCTTGCGTTCATATGATAGTTTTGGTTCGCCAACAAAACTGAAAGGAAAAGGAATCACCCGATTTCTTCTTACACCACCTTTAGTAATTTGATTAAATACTGGAATTGTATTACATTGAATAAACAAAGCATATTGAGGCTTAAAAGTAAATGGCTGTCCATATAGTGGCCTACCTGTTAACAGATCACCACCAGTATGAAGTTTAACTGTTCCCTCTTGCAGTTTCTCATCTTGTTCTGGTTCAGAAGTACCAACACATCTCATGCCTCTAAGAGATGCTATATCTGGAGTAGCACATGTAGATGATTCAACCTTTTTAGTTAGAGAAGCTACTGGTAAATTAATGTAATAACCACCAAACACCTGTTCAACTAATACCCATAGCAGTCCTTTTCCATTACCTCCTCTTCCTGTTAAAATAGTAAAGACTTCCATATTACGAGTACCATTCAAACACGATGATAACAATTTTAGCATATATTCACATGTCTTTTCACATTCCCAGATTCCATTTAGTGTTTTCATAACTTGTTTTCTTATTTCTGGATTAGAATGTGGCCTTTCATATCCGCATGTAATAGTAATATAATCAATTGGTTCAATAGAACGAAATTTATTAATTGTAAAATCATATAAACAATCAGTAAATGCAAATAAATTAGGATTGATATCAAAGACAGATATAACGCCATCAGAACTTTTAATGCCTTTAGAAAGTAATAATATTTGACTTTGTTCTGCATAGAAAGATGATAAGAAGTTGATCATGCCTTTTTGAAATGTATCATTTTCAATCTTATCTTTGAACTCTATACATTTCTTAGTGAGTTTATCAAGTCTTTCAGTATTTTCATCTAATTCGGATGCATGTAATTTTTGTTCTAATATTGTTTTTTCTAATTGTAATCTTTCTGTATTTAATACACGAACGATCTTGTTTTTTAGTGTAGGTGGATATACCTTACTCTTAGGATTTTCCCATACATTATTACTAGTAATACCAAACCATCCGCTATTGGTATCAAATAAGTAATCATTTTGACGATTGTTATAGAAATATTCTGCTACTGAATAGTGTGTAGGATTATCAATTAATTTTATAAAATCTTTTCGTTCTGGAAGTAAGCTTTTGAATGTCATTATATCGTGTTTTTTTAGAAGACTCCAAATATAAGATTGTGTAATATTACCTTTTTTAAATGAATTCCATTTTATTTGACAATCATTTTCTTTATATTTTTTACTTATCTTAGCCCAATTTTCCCATTCAACCATAGGAATGTCTTCATTAAAACAGGCCATGCCTACAGATAACCATTCATTATAAGTGTTAGCTACTGTAACCGGCAAGGCTATCATAACTTTTACTATTAATTGTTTTTCTGGTGTCAATTTATTAATATGTATATTATTAGTTAAAATAATAGGAATTGGAATAATAGGAGTTGCAATAGAAGTTACAATAGGAGTTGAAGGAGTTGAAGAAGATATTAATACATCACATTCATCAGGAATATAATTAATAAGAGTATCAATTAACTTACCTTTAATAATTTTATTTAATCTTTTTTCATTTGGCTTAGTAGAATTCCAACATCTCATTTTACCAATTGTGCGATAAACACCATTATCCCAATCTAAATAATCAGTTGCATCTTCTGGAATAATGTCTTTACCTTTGACATAAAAAGCAATCGTATTTTGTAAACTATTTTTCAGTATAGGACATATGATATCACGACACCAATTTTTAACATTTTCCTTAGTACCACATTTATTTGTAAATGTAATTCTATAAGATAGTTTATGTTTAAGACTTTTATCTTTCCAATCCTTATTTTTATATTTTGATGCTGTCATTACAGTAAAAGGAGTTTTCAAATCTGCATTAATAAGAATAGTTTTAATAGCATCATCCATTACATCAAAATCACACATATCAGTATCATTATCCATCATCCCATCAATATCAATATATGCTCTACATTTTTGATTGTCACTTTCACTCCATGTAATTTCATATACATCATTATGTGATTCTAATACATTTTCAATATCTTCAACGTTAATATATTGAATATTACCTTTAACATTTGCATCAAGTCCAAAAACAACAGGGATAGTTTTGCTCATCTTATTATAATATTATATTATATTTAAACTTTAAGCCGGGAAGAATTACAGATAAGAATCAAGTAAAAACCACTAAATAAAATTATATTTTTCAAATTTATTTTATAGTACTAATTACTGTACAAAAATTAAAATTGAATTATAAGTGATCTTTTCAAACTAATACGTATAATAATTAATTATAATTCCGGCTTAAAGTTTATTTAAGATATATATATAACAGTAACCAAACATGCCTACAACAATTTATGACGCTTTTATAACTTCTCATGATGATATCAATTGTACTATCATATCTGAATCAGATAATAATTCTTATATTATTCCTTTAATAGATGGAGTGTTACCGGTAGGTATTATAGTAGTAAACAGTAAACTTATTTGTGATGTTTTTACAGTACCTATGATTGGTAAGAAAATCATTTCTGCTTGTAAAGCTTTTAAATATGACTATAATAGAAATAAGAAAGATTATCAAAAGAACAAATTGAAAATTAGTCTTAAAAATAAATTAAACAAAAACAAAGTAGACAATATTACTACTTAATTTTACTTAGCATTACTATCTTTTATTATATATAAAATATATAATAATAAAAGCATATATTATATCAATTTTTTTATTCTACAACGACTGACTCTTCTACAGGTTCTTCTTCTACAACAACTGGTTCTTCTACAGCGGGTTCTTCTACAACGGGTTCTTCTACAACGGTATGAAGAGTATCTTTCTTTTCAACTTCTACAGCAAACTCATTATCTTTGTTTAATTCTTTATCAATTTCTTCTCTTGTAGGTGGTACTTTGTTTTTATCACAATGTAAAAGAAGGCAATGAGAATCGTTACTCTCATTACTCTCACATGAATGAAAGAAGGTAACTGTTTTTACTAATTCAGGAACTTGTTTAAAAAGTTCTATAGCTACTAAAGTCATTACAATATCAAAGACTTTTTCTGATTCTTCTTTAGTTGTCTTAAGAGTAAATGCTTTGAATGAAATTTGAAATTGTTCTTTAGAAGATCCATTTATTGCCTCAACAAAAATTCTTATAGCTTTTTGAGTCTCTTTTTTTACATATTCTAAACGTTCATCTACTTTACCACCATTATCAAATTCTAATGTCATTTCTATATATACGATATATTTTTTTATTTAAATTTTTATCGCACAATTAATACAAAAGAGTTGTTGCCGGAATTAATAAAATTAAAATATCATGCATATCAACACGTGTTCGAACCATATCAAAATGCATATCAAATAAATTTACTTTTCTATTTTTTGGTAATTAATAAAATCTATATTTATAATATAAACATGAATAATTCTAATATTCCTACTATATCTGGAATACCACAAGGTTTTGCAACTTATATAAATGGTTTAATATCTAATGAACCCTTTGCATCTTCTCTAAATATTAATTCTATTGTTAAATATTCTAAAGGAATGTTTAAGGTTATTTTACAAAATGCTATGTCTAGTAATCAATATATAGTTTTAGTAACTGCATTTTATAGCACAATATCATTTACGGATTATTCTATTATTTCAACATACACTATAATTAATAGTGGTGAATTTGATTTAAAATTTATTAGATCAAATGACAAATCAAATATAACGCCAACAGGCTTTTCATTTTGTATATTTGAAAATAAACTTAACTTAAGCTAATTAAAATATTAGTATACGGTTATAATTAAAATATATTGCTAATAATATAAAATGAATCAAAATGGTCTTTTGTCACACAAGGACATAACATCAAGAGGAGATATTAATAGCAATTATTATAGAAGAGTAAGAGATGGAGTACCGATTGAACCGGCGTTTAATAGAGTAAAAACATTTGGAAATATTGATACAAATAGTACTACACCCGTTATTGTGTCTTCTTATAACGTCGCAAGTATTACACGAAATGGTGTAGGTCAATATACAATAAATTTACAGACTCCTTTCAGTTTTGCTCAATATGCTGTCGTGCTTACTATTGAAGGTAATCAAAATGGAAAAGGAACTATTCCAACATATACTATACTTACAAGCAGTTCTTTCAGAGTTTTAATAACAAATTCAGTAGCAACTTTTTTAGATCCCAATGGATTCACCTTTGCGGTATATGGATTCCAACCTGGCTCTATTCCACCTAATCAATTTGATGGAGTTATTGCTAATAACGGATTATTAGGAAGTACAGACTTGGCGTCTACGGGAGAAGTCGCTTCGGTGTATTTTATACGTAAAATTCAATTGCTTCCACCATTACCGACTGCTGGATTAGTAAAAGCCTATTCTGCTATTCTGTCTACTGGATCTAATCCTCTTATTAGAACATCTTCTTTTAATATAGCCAGTATTACAACACTTAATAATGGAATATACAGAGTTTTCTTAACAAATGCTATGCCTAATAATAAATATGCAGTTATTGTTACAACAGGTGGATCTACTACTGGAACACAAGGATCATCTATTATTTGTAGGTATGGAAGAGAGACTGCTGGTAATTTCTTATTGACTTTTACAAGAAGTGATGTACCTGCTACTGCTGTTCTTCCTGGAACTTTCTCATTTGTTGTATTTTCTTTGTAGTAAATAAAACATTACCGACATAATTTTTACAATATTATTTATAATATATTGTAATAATATAAAAATGAGTAATGAAAATGGTCATCTTAGTTGCACAGACGTATGCAGTACAGGAGATCCATCAAGTGTATATTTTGTAGCTAAACAACTTGTTGATGAAAAGCTACCAGGGGAAGCACTTGCATGGGCAATTGTAACTATAGGACAAGTTGTAACAATACAATCTGGCTTAGGCATTCAAGGTGTTCAAATACTTGGTGCAGGACGAATTTCTATAACATTAGAGACTGATCTAATTCCATTATTTGTAAGCAATTATGCTATTGTTGCAAGTACAGCATCTCCCGATTTTACAGCAACAAATATTGTTGTAAATAGACAAGCTGTAAGTAATTTAGGATTTACATTATTGTTTACAAATGGAAGTACCAGAGAGTTAACAACACCCATAGGATTCTCATTCGTACTGTTTCGTAATTAAATTTTTAATTAAAATATATATCTTATATATAAATGTCTGATATTCCAAAAACAGATACAACTTTAACTGATACAACTTCAACTGATATTTCTAAATTCCTTGCTGGTGGTGGAATTAGTGGTGCTATCGTATCTGCTATATTTTTGTTATATAAGATTTGTAAGGGTCGTCATTTGAAGAGTAAATGTTGCGGATCAGAAATGGATATTGGATCTGATGTGCCTCCGACTGTGATTATTCAAACAAATGATACTCCTAAGACATCCGCAAGATCAAGCCCTATAAGTACAAAAAAAATAGAACGTGAAAGTATTAAAATAGAAGAATTTAAATTAGGCGATTAAGTAAATACTTGTGTACTTATTAAATTTACATTACCAGAAACTATGATTGTCATTAAAGCTATTACACCAGAACCAACACCAATATTAGAGGTATTTTGTGTTCTGTTCGTAAAACCCGCATTATTTGATAAAACAGCGTTAAGAACAGCACCAGTTCGTCCATTAAATCTTATCCTATACACTCCATTATTACGAAATAATGGCGTGTTAAGTTCTGAAACGGCACTACTACCCGTCATTTCTACAGTAAACCAATTCAAAGAAGCACCGCCAGTATTAGTTACCGTTACAGACGTAGAAATTGTTCCGAGACTGATAATAGTTTCACGTAATAATAAGTAGTCTGGACTAATAGATGATCTAACAGCCGATGAACCTGTTACTCTGAATTCAAGTTTGTCGCTATATAGTTGTGCGTTTCCCATCGGATCTGAAATAGTGGAAGAACCAGTATTATGAATAGCTATATAACTAGCAACACCATTTGTTAAATTAATTTGGTTTCCTAAGATATTTGTTCTTTGCAATGAATTATTTACTTGGATAGAAGGAGCTACATTATTTAATATAATACTGTGTTGTACAGAAGAATCTATTAATGAAATTAATGATGGTGTTACAACTACATTATCGTTGCCCGTTGTTGCTCTAACTTGGTTATTAGTTTGGCCATTACCAAATTCAAAACCATTTACTAAAACTGTATTAGGAGCAGTAAGGCCAATTGAACCACCAGTACGGACATTATTTATGCTTACTTGTCCATCCTCAAAATCAATTGTCTGTTGTCCTGTAGAACTTACTATACGTATTAAATTTTCAAATATTATGTCACTTGTATTAGGTTCTTTACTTATAACTGAATTATTAATTCGCAAATTTTCCAATGTAGTATATACTCCACCACCCAGCGACAAAATTCCACCTGACGCCAGCGAGAGTAAACCTATAGTAGCAAGTGTCATGGAGGCCGAAGAAGTAATAAGTAAATTTGATATAAGACTGGATGATGAGATAGTCGGCAGTAACCCTGTAAAACGAATATCGTTCACTGCATCAATATCAAATCCATTAAAATTTATATCCTGATTACATGTATTACCTGCAGTAAGAACTGATGCAAGAGTAGGTGCGGATGAGACTGAATCAACATATGCTTTATTAGTGAAATGAGTAGTAAGAGTAGGGGCAACAGATGTAATAGGAAGTGCCGTAAAATTTTTGACAGAAGATATAGTTTGTTGTGCTCCTGCAAGGGATACACGGGTGTTAACATTATCATCTACATATCGTTTATTAGCAAGCCAATCTGAACCTGGTGGAACGGTAGCAGATTTAGGGGGTAATAAAAAAGTTTTCGTTCCATTTATTGTTTGGTCGCCTGTTAATTTAACGTTATTTACATCCAAAGAATCCACATATGTACGATTAGTCAGTCTAAATCCGGCATCTGGTAGAATGGAACAGATTGGGCCCGATTGAAATGTTTTTATACCGGCGATAGACTGATTTCCAAAAAGTTTTACGTTTTCATTATCAAGTGTATCAACATAGGCTTTATTTGTTGCGTCTCCAATATTATTAGGGGCTACCATATTTATAATACGGTTACTGCTCATATTAACATTTGTCTGTGCTGGAAAGTCACTCCAATCATCATTTGGTGGTATCGTACCAGATGAGGCTCCTGTGATAAGGCCTTTATTATTTACAGTTATAGCAGATACTGTATAAGTTCCTGGATTTACACCACTATTAGCTAATGAAATTGTTTCATTTACAACACCACCAGTAATTACAAGGGGTTGTAATGCAGTTAAAGAATTTAGGACTCCACCAACAGTTACACCATTAATTAATAAGGTATTACCATTAGCGGTTAGAACAGATTCGTTAAGAACAATTTCATCCGTGATTACTGAGTCTGCAATAAGAACATCAACAATTACGGGGTTATTCTTCCGTATAAAGAAATTTGAATTAATATCGCCAGTTCCCGCAACATCTGTTGAAGAAATTAAACCATTCGGAGGTTGATTCATTATTTATACTTATATATTAGATAATAATAAATTCAGTAGTCCAAATAGATTTTTATATATATATATTTTATGTATATAAGTTTCTATATATTTTTTACATAGTTTTATATGAATTATATTTTGATATGCATTTTGATATCCGTCGACACGATGTTAATATGCATGAATAATTATTTATTTTTATTCATATATTCTTATAAACATATTAGTTTACATAGTTTTTATAGATTTTTATATATTATATTTTGATATACCCGTTGATATACCCTTTGATATAGTTTGATATAAGCGGAGGCAGAGGAGGCATTTTAGTAAACTTTCCTAGGAATCGTTTCCCTAGGGGACTTTACCTTTTTTGCCTCCTCTGCCTCCGCTCCCTCCGCTGGCTTTTTATTTACTTTATTTTATTTACTTTTACTTTAAAAAACATTCCTACTATACTTATAAGCTTCTATAGATTACATAGATTTAAAAACAATTAATATTAATTCTTGATATAGATTTAACATAGATTTGATATAGATTTTAGATATAAACATATAGAAATTAATTTGATATACCCGTTGATATAGGCTTAGATATAGTTTGATATGGACTAAATATTTTGATATAGGCGTTGATATAGGCTTTATATAGGCTTTATATGGATACTTTAAGAGATGCGATTTTTATATGAATTTGATATAGATTTGATATAGATTTGATATAGAGACTAAAATGATTATATTTTGATATGAATTTGATATACATTTGATATACATTTGATATAGAAATAAAAATAATTAGTTTTTATATGGTTTTTATATGGTTTTTATATAGTTTTTATATGAAAGTTAAAAATTACAAGGGCTTAAGGACAAGTTTTTTGATATAGATTTTTTCATATACTTTTCATATACTTTTCATATCAAAAAGCGCCAAATACTTTTTTAGATATATATATATATCTAAAAAAGTATTT
>Ga0209414_1000610_pt1 | contig 17297 bp, 17 predicted proteins | sample LakVidmifraction_4_FD_181154 | JGI IMG/M metagenome (GOLD analysis project Ga0209414, IMG submission 181154) | Hypersaline microbial communities from Lake Vida, Antarctica - Brine Hole Two &gt;0.2 micron (SPAdes) (version 2) | ecosystem: Environmental > Aquatic > Non-marine Saline and Alkaline >... | reverse complement strand
TACAAGACGACCTCATTTAGGGTTGAATTATGCAACTCCAGAAGAGGTGCATAATGGTGAACAAGAAGGATGCATAATTCCTCCTTTAGGGCTGTTAAAAAAAACAGCATAATTTTTCCCTTTCCCCGGGGAAAGGGAAACAAATAATTAAAAGTAAACAATAATTAAAAGTGACAAATTTAAATTAGGACTTGACAATAAGAGGAGGAGCTTCCGCTGTAGCGGAAAAGTATAGGAAGAAGATAGAGATAAGATTTAAGTGCTAAGAGATAAGAAAGAGCTTCCGCTGTAGCGGAAAAGTACACAGGAGAGACGCGATAAATCACGTCTGTACAAGAGATAAGAAAGAGAGTAAATTTATGAAGATATTGGTTACCGGAGCGAAGGGTTTCGTTGGAAAAAATTTAGTATGTGAGTTGAATAATCGCAACTTGTATCATAAACAGGCAAATCCTAATGATCCTGCATTATATGAAATTTTTGAGTATGATATTGGTTCTACACTTGAAGAACTTGAAGAATATACACAAAAATGTGATTTTATTTTTCATTTGGCAGGAGTGAATCGCCCAAAAGATGAGAAAGAGTTTATGGAGGGTAATTTCGGGTTTACATCAGATCTTTTAGGTTTGCTGAAGAAGCATAAAAACAGTTCTCCAATTCTTATTACATCTTCAATTCAGGCGGAGTTGGACAATCCATACGGTAAGAGCAAAAAAGCTGGCGAAGACCTGATTTTTTCATATGGCGAAGAGGTGGGTACAAAAGTTTTTGTATATAGACTGCCGAATCTTTTTGGAAAATGGTGTCTTCCGAATTATAATAGTGCCGTTGCAACTTTTTGTAATAACATTGCAAAAGATTTACCTATACAGGTTAATGATCCTACAGTTGTTTTAACCTTAGCTTATATAGATGATGTTTTAAATGAATTTGTTAATGCTTTAAATGACAAAGCAAATAAGATTGGACGGTTCTGCGAGGTTTCCACTTCACACAGAGTCGAATTGGGTGAAATTGTTGAATTGTTAAAGTCATTTCGAAAGAGTCGTCAAGATTTATCAATTCCTGATATGTCAGATGAATTTACAAAGAAGCTTTACAGTACATATCTGAGTTATTTATCGCCAGATGATTTTAGTTATGATTTAAATATGAATGTAGACGATAGGGGATCTTTTACAGAGTTTATTCGTACTGCAGACAGGGGGCAGGTATCTGTGAACATATCCAAATCAGGAATTACAAAGGGCCAGCACTGGCATCACACGAAAAATGAAAAGTTTTTGGTTGTTAAGGGTACGGGGGTTATTAGATTTAGGCATGTTCAATCAAAAGATGTTATTGAGTATTTTGTTAATGGAGACAAACTGGAAGTTATAGATGTTCCTACGGGGTATACGCATAATATTGAGAATCTTGGTGATGACGATATGGTTACTGTAATGTGGGTGAATGAATGCTTTGATTCGGAGAAACCGGATACTTATTTTGAAAAAGTTTAGCTTTTTCAAAATAAGTCGTTGATCGTTGATGGTTGACCGTTGATGGATAATCGTTGTTGGTTGATCGTTGATGGAGAATTGTTGACCGTTAATCGTTTGTCGTTGGGAATTGGTTGTTAATCGTTAATTATTAGAGGATAATATTATGAGTGATTATAAAGAATTAGATGTATGGAAGTTGGCAGTGGAGTTAAGTGTTGATGTTTACACTTATACTAGACATTTTCCAAAGAGTGAGACGTATGGACTTGTTGATCAGTTAAGACGAAGTTCTGTGTCTATTGCATCTAATGTTGCAGAGGGATCTGGTAGGTCAACTAAAAAAGATTTTGCTCATTTTATAGCGATTGCAAATGGTTCTGCCTGTGAGTTGGAAACACAGATTATAATTGCGTATAGGATTGATTTTATAAATAAAGTAGAGCTGGAGTGTTTGAACAACAGTATTGTTCGTATTCGCAAGATGTTGGCAAGATTACGTAAATCTATGCTTGCAGCGATAAACGATCCACGATAAACGAAGAACGAAATTTACGGAGGAAATTTATGAAAGTGATGACAGTTGTTGGGACGAGGCCGGAGATTATTCGGTTATCGTGTGTTTTAAAGAAGTTGGATGAATCAGAAGCAATTGAACATGTATTGGTTCACACAGGTCAGAATTATGATTATGAATTAAATGAGGTATTTTTTAAAGATTTAGGGTTGAGAAAGCCTGATTATTTTTTGAATGCAGCAGGAACTAACGCAACGACAACAGCAGGGCATATACTTGTTAATGTTGACCCTGTGATTGATGAGGTTAAACCGGATGCATTTCTAGTGCTTGGAGATACAAACTCATGTCTTTGTGCGATTGCGGCAAAGAAGCGTAAAATTCCTATATTTCATATGGAAGCTGGTAACAGGTGCTTTGACCAGCGAGTTCCAGAAGAGACCAATCGTAAAATTGTCGACCATGTTAGTGATATTAATTTAACATACAGTTCAATTGCAAGGGAGTACTTGCTTAGAGAAGGAATCTCTGCAGACAGGATTATCAAAACAGGGAGTCCAATGTTTGAAGTTTTAAATTCATGTATGACACAGATTGATAGTTCGGATGTTTTGGCTCGATTGGGTTTGAAAGCTGGAGAATATTTTCTGGTTTCAGCACATAGAGAGGAAAACATAAGTTCAGATAACTTCTTTAAGCTGGTTGAATCATTGAATGCGATTGCTGAAAAATATAAATTGCCGATTATTGTTTCAACACATCCACGAACTCGTAATAAGATTAATGAGACAGGTGTTGAATTTAATTCCTTGATTCAGTTAATGAAGCCTTTGGGATTTCATGACTACAATCACCTGCAGAAAAACTCAAAAGCAGTATTGTCTGATAGTGGAACAATTAGCGAGGAGTCTTCAATATTGAATTTTCCTGCTCTCAATATTCGTGATGCACATGAACGCCCTGAAGCAATGGAAGAAGCGGTTGTCATGATGGTTGGAATGAATGCGCAGCGTATTATGGAAGGTTTAGAAGTTTTGTCAACTCAGTCAAGGGGGGAAGAACGAACAACGAGGCTTGTCAAAGATTATTCAATGCCGAATGTTTCTGACAAAGTGTTAAGAATCATTTTATCATATACAGACTATGTTCAGCGTGTTGTCTGGCAGGAAAGATAGTGAAGGTATTAGTTTTATATTATTCGTTTAGTGGAAATACCAAAATGATAGCTGAAGCCATTGCTAGTGAAGCGGGAGCAGATATACTTGAACTTAAGATTTTAAAGACTCCACCAACGAACAAAGTTGGAAAGTTCTTATGGGTAAGCAAAACGGTATTAATGACAAAGTTTCCTGAATTAGAAAAAATAGATATATCTTTTGAAGAGTATGACTTGATTTTTATTGGCACACCTGTGTGGGCATTTTCATATGCACCCCCCTTCAGCTCTTTTTTTAGGGATTTTAAAATTAAGAATAAGAATATTGCAATGTTTTGTACTCATGGCGGACTTAAAAACAAAGTTCTTGAAAAGTTGAAAAACGAGTTGGCCGATAATACTATTGTTGGATGTATTGATTTTGTTGAACCATTTTCCAAATATATGGAAAAGTATATTCAAAATGCAATTGTGTGGACCAAGCAAATAGTAGGGGAGTGATTATGAATGAAACAGGAAGCCCCTAACCCGTATGTTTTACAAAAATCCATAAAAAAGTATCTATCATGTTTGTAACAAAAGGGTTGCAGCAAATAAGCAAAAACACAATTTGTAAAACAGGTTAAATTCTAAAGACACGCCCTTACGGGTGAGACGCTGGCAATGCATCTACTTCATCATCAATGTATTTGAATAGTGACTATATTACACACATTGCTTCTTTGTAGATACATCACCAACGCCTCATAAAATATGCGGGCTAAGTGAGAAAAAACGTGAAAACCAAAAAAAAAACTTGAAATATATATAAAAATATGGCTTAATACCTGCTTGTTTATTACAAACTAGTTTTGAAAATTTAAATAGGGTTCGCGGGTCAAGTCATAACTTGTGTTAATTCATGTGTTTATGAGTGGCAAGAAGCCTATGAATAGCACCTGGGTGTGCGTAAAGAAAATATTTACAAATGACTTTTTAATGCGATAATACGCATCTTTTTGCACTGCAAAGAGTTACCCCGCCCTTACTTTGTGATTTTTTTTACAAAGTGAGGGCGGGGTGTAATTATCTTAGAGCAAAAATATACGCATTTTAGCATTAACCAGTAAACCCTAAAATTATATGAATGAGGTTACATTATGGGAACAGGAAGAACTTTAAATAAGGCTCCAAAGACACGTCCAAAGAAGAGCCCACTCGAAAGAAGACGTCGCGAAAAAGTACAAAGAGCTAGACTCGTTACTTCAGGACTGGATTCTGAAATGGTTCGCAAGATGACGAATAAAGATTTACGTGAGAATTTGATGCGCGTTGCTATAGAGCAAGCTAAAGCAGCAAAAAAATCTGCTTAAGTTTGAAATAGGGTATAACACAAACAGGTCGGCATAATATTTGTCGTTATATGTTTAGGGGTTATTCCCTTTTTTTTTGATTTTTTATTGAGTGTAGAAATGGATAATAACAATAAAAGTATATTTGCATGGCGCGAGTTGCTGGCAACGTTGTCACAACGAAACCTGAAAGTAAGATACAAGAGTTCTGCTCTTGGATTTTTTTGGTGTCTGCTTAGTCCACTTTCTAAAATTTTAATATTTGCTGTATTTGCTGGAATTCTTAAGTTTAATGTAGGCAAACCTGATTACCTTCCATTTCTTGTTATTGGTATCATTATTTGGGATTTTGTTGCCCTGTGTATGGGAGATGCACTTGGTTCAATAGTTGGAAATGCTAATCTTGTTAAGAAAACAAGTTTTCCTAGAATCATCTTACCCCTTGCCAATGTGTGGGCTAATCTAATAAATTTTTTGCTTACATTTGCTGTTCTATTTGTTTTTATTCTGGTTTGGTACATTCCCAAAGGTACTTTAAGTCTTCAATATCTATGGTTGCTTCCAGTTATTATTATCTCCCAAGCTGCATTTTGTTTAGGTATTACAGCACTGTTGGCAAGCATGAATGTTTTCTTCAGAGATACAGAACATATATCAGGAGTGTTTCAACTTGCCTGGTATTTTCTTACACCCATATTTTATAATGTTGATATGCAGACAGCTAAGCTTGCAAGTCTGGGAACATTCTATCCATATTTAGTTTTTTTAAATCCAATGACAGGTATAGCTTGTGCTTATAGATATGTTTTGATGGGCAACAACTATAAGACAATGTTTGAGAATGTAGAAGCAATGCCTACCGTTGGTATGCTTTCTGTATCCTTTGCAGTATGCTGGATTTTTATGTTTGTCGGTGTCTTTGTTTTTCAGAAGAGTCAAAAAATGTTTGCAGATGAGTTATAGTATGAATACAGAAAATGTAATACAAGTAAAAAATGTTACCAAAACTTTTAAATTAGCAAAGTCTCAAAGTCTTAAAGGCTCACTTGTTGATTTTATTAAAGCTGGTTCATCCCGCACCACATTTGATGCTTTGCATGATGTTAGTTTCACTGTAAAAAAAGGTGAAATACTTGGCATAATTGGTGTTAATGGAGCAGGCAAGAGTACTTTGCTTTCCATTCTTGCTGAAACTATGTTTCCAACATCAGGTTCTGTTGAGTCAGCCGGAATTGTCTCTTCACTGCTTGAACTGGGTGCAGGATTCCATTCCGAACTGACTGGCCGAGAAAATATTTTTCTCTATGGATCTATTATGGGCATCTCACATCAGAAGATGGCAGAAAGATTTGATAAAATAGTAGAATTTGCCGGTTTAGAAAAATTTATTGATCAACCAGTTAAGCACTATTCCTCCGGCATGTATGTTCGACTTGGCTTTGCAGTTGCAGTTGAGGTCGACCCTGATATTCTTCTAATCGATGAGGTTTTGGCTGTTGGAGATATGAACTTTCAGAAAAAATGTCTTGCGAAACTTAATGAATTTAAGGAGCGCGGAAAAACAATGCTCATTATATCACACGATATAACTGTTATCCAACGCATAAGTGATAGAGTACTTGTTCTTGATGCCGGCAAAATAATCAACCTTGGAGAACCAGATAAGATGGTTGGTGAATATGAAGACATATCTCGAAAGAAAGCTGGTATAATATCTTCAAAAGAGTGGGGCAATGGAGAAATAACTATTCTGAATGTAAATGTACTTAATAAATCTGGAGAGATGGTTGATATGTGTGATTCGGGGTCTGAAGTAACTCTTGAAGTAGAATATGAAGTTGTCAAAACTGTAGAAGAACCTGTTTTTGGCTTCTCAATAGTAAATTCAGGAGGAATGATTCTGTTTGGTAATAACACCCAGATTGAATGCCAAACAACAGGTGTTGTCCAACCAGGAAAACATAAATATACGCTTACTTTTGATAATCTGCCACTTGCCGATGGAGAGTATTATTTTTCTTTAGCAATTCATTCAAGTGACCACGCAACAAATTACTATAGAATCGATAGAGCTGCATCTTTATATGTGAAAGGTACTAAGAGAACAGAAGGTGATTTATATATAAAGACGAAGTGGACAATGTAAAATGAGTAAAAGGAAATATATATCAAAGAGTGTTGAAGAGACACAGAAAATAGCTTTTGATCTTATTGATAAATGTCCTCAATATAAAGTATATGCTCTGCATGGTGATTTAGGTGCAGGAAAAACGGCTTTTACATCAGGTATGGCAGCAGCTCTTAAGATTGATCAACCAATAAAAAGTCCAACTTTTACTATTATTAATGAATATACTGGGGGGGGGGTTCCTCTTTATCATATAGATTTATATCGATTAAACTCTCCTGATGAGGCACTTATGCTGGGTTTTGAAGATTATTTAGAATCAGGAGGCATAACGGTTGTGGAGTGGCCTGAAAGAGCTGAAGAGTTGTTTCCGGAAGATACTGTTCATATAACCTTAAAAGCGCTTGATGATCCGAATCATCGAGAGATTGAAGTTGTGTTGCCGTAAAATATTAGAGATAAGATTTAAGAGATAAGAAAGAGCGAAGGAACGTCCAACATCGAACGTCCAACATCCAATGATGAATGGAGGACACTGCCGTGGGCAGGAAACAAGACTTGTTTTGTTTATTGTTCCTAGGGCGTTGCCCTAGGCTATGATATTACGGGCTGTCAGCCCTAGCGGACGCCGGGGACGGCGTCCCTCCCGGACACACACTGCAAGCTGGAAGCGTGCGTTACCTTGTCCGCGCCGAGGCGGCGCGGCTACAGAGTGACGCATGACGCCGGACGCATGGGAAAGGGGAAAGAGCGAATGAACGTCCAACATCAGCCTTCGCCCTGCGGGACTACTGCTCGACAAGTCGAATCAGTCTTCGCTCTACGAGCTACGCCGGACAGGCTATTCAACGTTCACTGATGAATAGAAGATGATAACGGGGACGTGTCGTCGATTTCAGTATTAGGAGAGTTCAAGGCCTTTGTTGAAACATGCGATATTTCCTTCTATAACAATTTCTTTTTTGCCTGCAAATTTTGATTTAATGGCTTTTAAAATTGAATCAACATTAAATGTGTTAGTATCAAGTTTAACAAGCGCTCCAAGCATAATAAGATTGGCACCTCTAGGGTTTTTTAATTGTGTGGCAAGTTTTGTTGCATCAACTTTGTGTATTCTAGGGTCATCAGGAATGTTGACGCACGTTGTCGTGTCCACAACAATTTTTGCATCGTCTGTTGCCTTGTTAATAAATTTATCAAGGCTTGCCTGATTGAGTAACAACATGTAATCAAACTCTTCAGATACAGGAGTTGCAATCTCTTTGTCAGAGAAAACAATCTGGCAGTTTGCTGTTCCTCCACGTACCTCGGCGCCATAAGCAGGAAAGTAAGTCAGGTGAGGAACATCGTCAAGTGCAGATTGTGCGACAATTTTTCCTAATGAAACAATTCCCTGTCCTCCAGCACCAGCAAATAAAATTCTTTTATTCTTCATTTACTTTTTCTCCATTTTTTCTAAATACTCTTACTGGAAAAACCTCCTGCATTGGATTTTTTACAAAATCTAAAGCACCTATAGGTGTCTTATACTGGTAAGTTGGACAAGGGGATAGGATTTCTACGAATGTATATCCCTTTCCTGCAAGTTGTGCTTCAAAAGCGGTTTTGAGAGCTTTTTTAGTTTTTCTTACTCCAGCCGGACCATCCAATGCTACCCTTTCAATATAGTAAGGTTTGTCAAGAGTGTTCAGCAATTCGCACACTTTAATTGGCGGCCCCATTGTATTGTAATCTCGTCCGAGAGGAGAAGTAGCCGTTTTTTGACCAATCATTGTTGTTGGAGCCATCTGTCCACCAGTCATACCATAAACGGTGTTATTCACGAAGATTATTGATATGTTTTCACCTCTATTAGCAGTATGAATTGTCTCAGCTGTACCGATTGCGGCTAAGTCACCATCGCCTTGGTAAGAAAAAACAATTTTGTCAGGTAGTGATCTTTTAATACCTGTTGCCACAGCAGATGCTCTTCCATGAGCGGCTTCTGAAGTATCAAAGTTCCAGTAGTGATAAGCAAGGACTGCACATCCAACAGGAGCAACAGCAACAACATCTTCTCTTATACCAAGTTCATCAATAACTTCTGCAAGCAGTTTATGCACAATCCCATGGCCACATCCAGGACAGTAATGTGTACGAACACCTGTAAGTGCTTCAGGTCTTTTATAAATTATTTTACTCATTCTGTTCCCCATTAAAGTTTTTCAATAATTGATGTTTCAGAAGGAATACCACCACCTGTTCTGCCAACAAATTCTACCGGGCAATTTCCATTAACTGCAAGTCTTACATCTTCTATCATCTGTCCGGCACTTAGCTCAACAGTAATAATCTTTTTGACTTTTTGACTAAGTTTGCGGATTGCATCTGATGGAAAAGGCCAAAGACTAATAGGTCTCAGTAGACCTACCTTTTGTCCGGCTTCTCTTGCCATGTCAACAGCACCTCGTGCAATTCTTGCACTTGTACCATAAGCAACTAAAAGACAGTCGCAATCCTCTGTCATATATTCTTCAAACAAAAGTTCATTTTTTTTGATTTCAGCATATTTTGCCTGAAGTTTTGCATTGTGAGCTTCAAGTACACCTTCTCCAAGTAGTAGAGATCTGACAATATTTGGTTTTCGACCTTTGCATCCTGTTAAAGCCCATGGTTTATCAACTAGTTTGGGTTTGTGTTTCTCAATAACAATAGGTTCCATCATTTGACCTATTCTTCCATCTGAAAGAATCATAACCGGAGTTCGATACTTGTCGGCAAGGTCAAAACCTAGACATGTTAAATCATACATTTCCTGAACAGAGTTTGGAGCTAGAACAATCATGTTATAATCTCCGTGACCACCGCCTTTTACAGCTTGAAAATAATCAGCTTGAGAGGGAGTTATATCTCCCAGACCAGGACCTGCCCTTTGTACATTTACAATAAGAGCCGGCAATTCGGAGGCTGCAATATATGAAATACCCTCTAACTTTAAGCTAATTCCCGGTGAAGATGAACTAGTCATTGTTCTCTTACCAGCTGCTGAAGCTCCATAAACCATATTTATTGCAGCAATTTCACTTTCAGCTTGAATGAAAACTCTATCGTTCATTGGCATATGTAAAGACATATAGGCTGTTAGTTCATTTTGTGGTGTAATTGGGTAACCGAAATAGCAGTCACACCCGGCATCAACTGCACCTTTTCCGACAGCATCATTTCCTGTCATTAATATTCTTGAACTCATCAATTTACTCCATAATTCCCTAAAAATTAATCATCGCTTTTGCTTATTTCAATGCATGTGTCTGGACACACCAGTGTACAGATTTTACAACCAATACATTCCTCAGGCAGTTTTGCTAAGGCAAACGTATTTCCACTGCTGTTTAGCTCCTCTGACATGCCCAAAACTTTTTTGGGGCAGAGTTCCACACAAAGCTCACACCCTTTACATAATTCTTTGTTTATATTAATACTAAACATATTATTGTATATTCCTTCCATTACTTGAGAATAAAAACATAATTTATAAACCACTCATTTTTGTTACTTAATACATTAACGAAAAGTGACTGAATTATACCCTAAATTCTCTCCAATATTTTGAAATCATATCAAAAAGGTTATGTGAAGTCGAATAATTTTTTAGAATTTACGACTATTGCCTTGATTTTACGGTTGAGTTTGTTTTTAAGTTTGAGATTTGGAAAGCCATTCTTAACTTAGTTAGATAGGCGTGGAAAGCCTTCAGTCTTCGCCCGTTGGGCTAAGGCCGGACACAGCCGGCGGTATTTATTGTTTGCCGAGTTTTTCCTTCAAGCTCAGCGTTCCTAGGGAAACACTTGCAAGCTGGAAGCGTGCGTTACATTGTCCGCGCCGAGGCGACGCGGCTACAGAGTGACTCAGTGACCAAGGGACTCCGGGACTAAGGGACTCAGGGACTAAGGGACTTCGGGACTCCGGGACTAAGGACTAGGTGACCAAATGAACGTCCAACATCAGCCTTCGCCCTGCGGGACTAAGGCTCGACAGGTCGAATCAGTCTTCGCTCTACGAGCTACGCCGGACAGGCTATTCAACATCGAATGATGAATGGGAGATGATAATGGGGACATTATCGATCCCGGACACTGCAAGCTGGAAGCGTGCGTTACACTTTTCCAGAGTATCATGAGTAGAGTACAGTACCCAGAAAATTCTGAATTTATTTTTGTTTTTTGTTTTTTTGTAAAACTATTAGTGTACGTGCAGGAGAATAAACCTGGATGGTGTGAATGATAGCACTATCTTCTTCAATTGGTTTCGACAAATATTTCTGATTATTAGAAATTCTGTCAAAGCCACCAAATTTCTTGTCATCGCTATTCAGAGTTAATTCATATTTTCCGGGAGGTACTTGAATCTGGTGATTTGTCGCAGATATATCAGGGTTGAAGTTGAATATAAATATAAGTCCACCTCTTTCAAAACATAGAATCTTAGCAGGTTCATCAACTTGCAATATTCTAGGTTCAGATTGTAAGAAGTCTGTCTGTTGTTCCAATTCAACCATGGCTTTGTCAAATTCTGCTAAGAATCTAAATTTAAGGTTCTTGTCATATCTGAGACTCCATTGGCGCCTTGCATAGTGGTATGACCAGTTATTGCCTTCACGAGGAAAGTCTATCCATTCAGGATGTCCAAACTCATTTCCCATAAAGTTTAGGTATCCATATGCTGCAGTTGATAGGGTTGCAATACGAATCATTTTGTGTAGAGCGATAGCTCTGTCTACTTGAATGTTTTGGTCATCAACACCCATGCTGTTATACATTGCTGCATCTGCAAGAGAGAACATAAGTGTTTTGCCTCCGACGATTGCTTGATCATGGCACTCAACATAACTAATTGTTCTTTCATCAGTTCTTCTGTTTGTAAGTTCCCGCCATATTTGTCCCATATTCCAATTTTCATCAGGAACATCTTCAATAAGGTCAAACCATGTGTCAGGAACGCCGAGAGCAAGTCTGTAGTCAAAACCTATACCAAAATCTTTTTGTTCAGCAGCCAGCCCGGGCATTCCGCTTACATCTTCTGCAACAGTCATAGAGTTAGGTTTTAGTTCATGTATTAATCTGTTTGCCAATATGAGATAGGAGAGGGCATCCTCATCAACGTTTGAGTCAAAATATTGACCATAGCCGGAAAAGTTTGTACCAAGGCCGTGATCAAAATAGAGCATGCTTGTTACGCCATCGAAACGGAATCCGTCAATCTTGTATTCATCTATCCAGAAACGGCAGTTTGATAGTAGAAAATGTAAGACCTCGGGTTTTGCATAATTAAAACACAGGGAATCCCATGCTTTATGTTTACCTTTGTTTCCTTCGTGGAAGTATTGGTATTGTGTTCCATCAAATTTTCCAAGTCCTTCAAGCTCGTTGGAAACGGAATGAGAATGAACGATGTCAATAATAATGCAGATATTGTTTTTATGACATGCATCTACTAAATGTTTGAATTCCTCCGGTGTGCCATAGCGAGATGAGACAGCAAAAAAGTTTGAGACATGATATCCAAAAGAGCCATAGTAGGGGTGTTCCATTATTGCCATCAGTTGTATTGTGTTGTAGCCTGCTTCAACTATTTTGGGTAGAATGTTATCAGCAAAAGATAGATAGGTGTTTACGCCACCTTCTTCTCCTGACATTCCTACATGAGCCTCATAAATTAATGGGTTGTCTACTTTGTTTTCATAATTTGTAATTTTCCACTTATATGGTTCTGGAAACCATACCTGTGATGAAAAGCTTTTTGTCTGGTCGTCTTGAACAACTCTTCGTGTATAAGAGGGGAGACGGTCACCTTCTCCGCCGTTCCAATAAACTTTTATTTTGTATAAATCTTCATGTTTTATAGAGTCTAGAGGTAGTTCAATCTCCCAGTCACCTTTTTCATTGACTTTTTTAAGGAGATAATCATCCTGGTTTAACCAATTGTTAAAGTCACCAATTAGGAATATTGCAGTTGCGTTTGGAGCCCACTCACGGAATATCCATTTGTTATTTTTCTTGTGCAATCCATAATACTCATGTCCACTTGCAAAATCATTTAAAGATGTTTTGTTTTCAGTTAGTGAAGCAGCTAACTCTTCTGATTTTTTTATACGCCATTTGATTTGCTCAAAAAATGGCTTTAAATATTCGTCATCAAACAATTTTGTTTCAATCTTTTTCATTTATTTGTTGTTCCGGATTTTGTTGGTACTGTCAAAAGTTTCACCTTCTTTTCAGCCTTATTTTGTTCTAAATCAATTCCGCTTGAAAGGGCAACTTACCCCTATATTTATGGCTCTGTCACGGTTTGTGTGGGTGAACCTAAAAAAGATAGATTCACCCCCGCCGCCACTTTCTGCTACCGCATAAAGTGGTAGCGGGGTCGTTCATTAATAATGATTAAGTAACCATGCATTTCATACATGGCTATTAACATTGAACAGCTTCGCCGTTCTAAGACTACGAAGTAGTCAAACTTTAGTAGCCCCGTATGCAATGCGGGGTTGCTTATAACAAAACAATACGACCCTGAAGGGGGCGAACAAAAAGACATGACCCACACAAACCGTGACAGAACCATATTTATTAATTTGCCCTTTCAGGGCGTAATTATTTTTTCATAGAATTTTTGACAGTACCATTCTGTTAAAATAATTATCAAAGAGTTCGGTTTTTTTGTACCATGTGTTCACTGGAACATCTTTTATAAAAGTCTTCTGCGGACAATTATTCCCACTCTTTTTTTTCTATGGCTAGATACCATTAATAATCTTTTTCCATAGTCTGACTTTTATACTTTTGTGTTATAAATTTCTAATCCAAACTGGTCAATGTGCTCTTTCAATTTTATATTGTCTATTGTGTGATAATTAATTATGTCAAAATAGTATGGGATTGGAAGTTCTTGATTGAGCTTGGTACTCAATGATAGAACTGTTTCATCTGTAACATTTTCCCCGGTAATTGACAAATCAATGTCGGAGCCTTTTTTATAGTTACCAATTGCTCGAGAACCAAAAAGTATGGTTTTTTCTATTTCTTTGTATAGTCTTAAACTTTCAACTATATAGTTAAAACTTTGTTCTGTAATACCAAAATTATTCATTTTCTTTCTCAAAAAACAAGACAAGTTTTTCTATTTCAAAATAGTATGTATTTACTATTTGCTTAATAGATTCCTTAAACGCTTTTTCGATATATGTGTGAGCCATGATATTTCTTTTTTTAAGCATTTCTAACCAGACTTCACCATCATCAATAATTTCCAGCTGAAAACTTGTTTTTATTACATCACGTGTAAATTTAACATTTTCACCTTTGCTTTCCAGAAAGTCTTTGAGTGTTTTCCATGAAAGTTCAACTATATTCAAACCGCTGTATTAAGCCTTCAAGAGATAAGTCATCAAGTTCTTTATGTCTACTGACGGCATCTTTTAGTTGCTTAAATGCTTTGTCTAGGTTCTGAAAGCGTTGTTTCCATCTTATTTCTTTGAGATTATTGGTCATTTTTATAATCCTTCAATTTAATAATCAAATATGCGCGGTTTATTACCTTAAACGGTTTATGCTAAAATCCATTATTTTCTTGTTTTTTATGGTAGATTATTATTTTAAATATTTCTAACAATATATTTGTAAATAACTTACAAATCAATTTTATACCTGTCAACTTTTCATGATAATGGGGACATTATCGCTCCCGTTCTTGCAATACAATACTGATTTGCAGATTTTAAGGTAGCTCAACCTTCGCTTTTCAATCTTCAGTCTTCCGAGCCCATGGGACTCGGCTACAGTGTGAAACTGCAATTTAACCGTTAATCTGCAAGACTCATCCTGTAGCCGCGTCGCGACGGCGCGGATTTTCAATCTTCAGTCTTCCGAGCCCAATGGGACTCGGCTACAGTGTGAAACTGCAATTTAACCGTTAATCTGCAAGACTCATCCTGTAGCCGCGTCGCGACGGCGTGGAATCTTCTCCAAATTCTTTTCTTTGTGCCGGCGAGAATTCTTTTGGTTGCGGCTCGACCGCCCTATGCTATTTGTTTAAGTATTTAAAGTAACTGTTATCAGTTGTCATTATAAGAGTATCTTTGCTGGAGAATGTTGTTTTGTATGTATCCAGCGTTTTCATAAATTCAAAGAACTCGCGAGAATCGGCATTTTTATTATATGCTTCAGCATAAATACTCACAGCCTGAGCATCAGCTTCTCCAATAATAATTTGAGCTTCTTTAGACGCGCCAGACATAATACGCTTCAGTTCTCGCTCTTTCTCTCCCATGATACGCATCATTTCGCCATTACCCTCTGATCTATATTTCTCAGCAATTCTTTTTCTTTCACTAATCATACGATCGTCAATTTCTCGTTGAACATCTTCAGTGTAGTTGATTCTTTTAAAACGAAAGTCCATTAACTCAATACCCATATTGCTGATTTGTGGTTTTGCTGCATCAAATATTTTCTGTTCAATTTTTTTACGACCAATTTTAATTGGTTGGAATGCGACCTCAATATCTTCATATAAGTCACCAGCATCTACTTCTGGTTCTCTGTTTGATGAGCGAATTACTTCAACCAGTTTATGTTGAGCAATCACTTCTCTTGCCGTGCCATCAAGAATGTCATCAAGTCGTGACTGAGCACTACGTTCGTCGGTTAATCTTTCCATAAAAAGTTTTGGGTTAGTTATTTTCCAACGCGCATAAACATCTACCCATATAAAACGTTTATCCTGAGTTGTAACTTTGTCAGGATCTCCATCCCATTCCAGAATTCTTTTATCGAATCTGTTAACAGACTGAATAAATGGCGTTTTAAGTTTCAGTCCAGGTGTTAGTACAGGTTTTCCAACAGGTTTTCCGAATTGCGTTATAACAACTTGCTCTGCCTCATTTACAGTATATAACGAGTTGGCAATTAAAAAAATCGATACAGCAATTAATACTAAAATAAAAATCTTCATTATTTTACTCCTTTTGCAGAAAGGTCATATAGAGGAAGCATGCCCATAATCTCTTTTTCTGTTATAATTTTATGGTCAACAGTTTGCAAAACATCTTCCATTGTTTCAAGGTAAATTCTAGTTTTCGTAATTTCTGGAGCTTTTAAATATTCGGTGAATATGGAATTAAAACGCGAGGCTTCTCCTTGCGCTATATTGACTCTTTCCAATTTATATCCCTCGGCTTCTTCAATAATTTTTGTTGCCTCACCTTTTGCTCTAGGAATAATTTTATTATATTCCTGTTGAGCCTGATTAATCATTTTCTGGCGTTCCTGTTGAGCTTGATTAACTTCGTTGAAAGATGCTTTTACTCGTTCAGGAGGGAATACAGACTGAATGACCACCCGATATACTTTTATTCCCGTTTCATACTTTGTTGCTAATAATTGCGTTTTCTCCAGAGCTTCAACAGCAATTTCTTCACGTCCAATAGTTAGTACTTCATTGATTGTTCTGTCGCCAATAATTTCACGCATAACAGATTCATTGATGTCTCTCAATGTTTGTACAGGTTCTCTTATCTTAAACAAGAAGTTATATGGGTTTTCAATTCGATATTGAACAATCCATTCAACTTCTGCAGCATTCAGATCGCCAGTAAGTAGAAGAGATTCTTCGATAAAGCTTTTGGTTGAATACTGAGTTTTAATACCAGCTCTAAGTGTCCTGAAACCGAACTCTTCTTTGAACTGTCGTTCTATTTCAACTTTGTACACTTTTTCAATTCCAAATGGTAACTTGAAGTGCAACCCAGGTGTAGCCATCCTGCTTTCTTTTCCAAATCGCAGCACTACTCCAACCTCGGCCGGTTTTATGGTAAAGAAACTACTTAAGAGTGCGAATGCACATAGTACTATTATGATTATTGTTGGTGCAAGTTTCCCCTTGAATTTTGAGAGAAGTTCATAAATTTTTTCATCAATTTGTGATAAATTCGTTTTATTATTATTTTCAGTCATGCAATATTTCCTATGTTTGTGTTATTTAGGGTTTCCTGTTCAATTCATAAACTGCTTGTTGACAATGTATTATACTATGTTAAACACATGTCAAGTGCAAGGTTTTTGGTATGTTTTGACAAAAAGCTTGCAGATGAACTATATTACAAAGTTCGTGCATTCTATGAATCTGTAATACAATATCAAGCATCTTTTTGCACTGCAATGAGTTACCCCACCCTTACTTTGTGATTTTTTTTACAAAGTGAGGGCGGGGCGAAATCATCTTAGCACAAAAATATACGTAATCTTGTATTAAACAGTAATCCCTATTTATTGGATTGTAACTTAATACATATTATAAATCAAGTTATAACAGAAAAAAATAGAGTCTTCCCTTAATTTTTCGGTTCATTCATTTTTTTGAGTTAGTTTTGAGAAGCAATTCTTGCCAAAACAAGTCACCTGCGTGACAGCACACTTAGGCGATGATCCGCCTTCGCAGTTCCTGTTTATGGCGCGACAAAGTGGGCAGACACGAGGCCTGCCCCTACGGAAAGGGGACTGATGGGACGGATATGTTTCCGGTTCTTTCTCAAAATGAGTGGGTAATTGACAATCCCCGTCTTTAAGTTTATACTATATTCTATTGTTAAAAGATGTCAGTGATATAAACAAGGAGTATCGTAAAATGATGGTTCTGTCACGGTTTG
>Ga0209414_1000607_pt1 | contig 17313 bp, 18 predicted proteins | sample LakVidmifraction_4_FD_181154 | JGI IMG/M metagenome (GOLD analysis project Ga0209414, IMG submission 181154) | Hypersaline microbial communities from Lake Vida, Antarctica - Brine Hole Two &gt;0.2 micron (SPAdes) (version 2) | ecosystem: Environmental > Aquatic > Non-marine Saline and Alkaline >... | reverse complement strand
GGCAGAAGCTGAGGCAAACTACTACAGCCGGTTCGCCAGCAATACTGCGGTGTCGGCATAACTTAAACCAAATAGCCTCCGCGAATCTCGGGGCGGTTCACACTACTTCAAAACGCAAAAAACGACACGACGCGCCTTGTCTACCTTTACGAGCTAAAGCGGGAGTTTCAGGGAGAAAATAAGTTTACCGTCGGAGCAGGTGAGCTCAAGTTACAAGAAAATGGCACACGTCTAAAAGGACACTATTGGACCAACTCGCCCACACAAGGCAGCGTCGACTTGAAGCTTATCGATCGAGATTTTGATAGCGTGGACAGCTTTGAACAGTTTTTGAAAAAATACCAAAACAAGATATAGAGACGCACATGCTGCAAAGGCAAAAAGAGGACGTCATCTCGAGCATGCGCAGTTTTATTCAGTCGCAGGCAAGTCACTGAGGCTTCTATTTTGGAAAATAAAATGCAAATACGCTTTGTAATTATCGGCAGAAATGAACGTCCGAAGAGTATTCAATCAAATACCGTTTATCTTCAGGTAGACCACTGGAATGATTATTCCTTTGTTACGATGTTTAGCGTCCTTGCCTATGATGAAAATGGTCAAGAGCATGATCTTCCAAATATCAAAATTGGATTCACAGGCCAGACTACTCAAGTAAGCACCTATACAACTCTACCTAATGAGTTTCCCGAGCTTCCAGAAAATTATTTCACTGTCGCCACGGACGTCGATTTCTACAGAAAGCTATACAAAAACTTCTCTCCTGAATGGCGCAATACTTTCCTCAGAAAGTTACGAGATGTTGTAAGGAATCCCAACCTTTTGGAGATCGCTAAAAACGAGAAGGTATTCCAAACGTCTCACCTGCGCGGCGTGAGCATTAACGCGATTAAAAATCAGTTCACCAGAGTATTAGAGGGCGACGCACCGCCAACTGACTTCAATTTTCATTTCTTCCTTCCAAGCTCAGAAAAATTTGCCGGTTTCGACCTCGAATTTAATGTAGAGGCAGAATCTTTACCCAGCTCGAATATTCATGCGATTATCGGAAGAAACGGCGTTGGAAAAACGACCATTTTAAAAAATATGGTCAAGGCTATTTCCGGGAATTCAAAAGATGGGGCTGAGTTCTATCAGAAGCAGATCTTTTCGCAAGCGAAAATGAGTCTAGGCAAAGAATTTTTCACTAACCTTATCTCAATAGCCTTTAGTGCCTTCGATCCATTTGAGCTGCCTACAAGCGAGGAAAACCCATCAGACGGCACCCCATATAGTTATATTGGCTTGACTGACTATTCTGGGGATGATGGCGCGATACTAAAATCGCGTACGAAGCTACATACAGAGTTCGTTGATGCACTGCAATTTTGCCTCAGCGAACCGCTGCGTAAGCAGCGCTGGTCTGATGCGATTTCGATTTTGGAAAGCGATACAAACTTCGCCGAAATGAAGCTTCTTGAGTTGCTTCAATATGATCGAGACAATCTAGCGGAGCACGCCGAAAAGCGCATTAATAAGATGAGCTCGGGACATGCGATCACGATCCTTACAGTGACGCAATTAGTAGCAAAGGTAGAAGAGAAGACACTTGTACTAATTGATGAGCCGGAGAGCCACCTACACCCGCCTCTTCTCTCAGCGCTTATAAGAAGTTTGAGCCAGCTTCTGTACAAACAAAATGGTGTCGCAATTATAGCCACCCACTCCCCCGTTGTTCTTCAGGAGATTCCGAAATCTTGCGTATGGAAGCTCTATAGAGAGAGAATTTCAGCGACGAAATTCAGACCAGAAATAGAAACATTTGGAGAGAACGTTGGGACCCTCACCAGAGAAGTATTCGGACTTGAAGTTGAGAAATCCGGCTTTCATAGATTAATACGTGAGGCTGTAGCGTCAGGCGGTACGTACGAGGAAATAGTCGCTCGTTTTGGTGGGAGCCTCGGACTTGAGGCATTAGGCACCTTGCGCGCAATGACTATTAATCGTGACATGGAGACGTCTGATAAATGAAAAAGCTAGCGACGCCAGCCTTCAATGTACTGGACTTATTCGATGCGTGCGCTAGCGAAATGGACGAAGTTGCGCGGCAGCCATTCACTGCAAGTCGAGCTCAAATTCAACTTGCTACAGATGCTTTTTCCGCCCACTCGGCCACGCAAACCTGGTGCCAACTTCCTCGTGCTAGGCATGGTCACGGTGAGGATATTATTACGGGAAGCCTCTCTAAAAGCCACTTGATGAATTTGTATGACGAAGGCGTCCTAAAATCCAAGGGACGCCCGCGTGATATTTATGATCAAATTCTAGTTGCCGCACATGGCCAATGCCCTTATTGTGCGGGCATCGGTAATGCTCGCACACTCGACCATTATTTACCAAAAGCCAAATTTCCCACATTCTCAGTTCATCCACACAATCTCGTTCCGTCCTGCAGAGATTGCAATACCGACGCTGGAGCAGGCTTCCCAACATCGCCAGAGTTCCAACCTATTCACCCGTATCTAGATAAAGATTGCTTCTTCTTAGAGCGCTGGGTGCATGCGGAAGTTATTCGTTGTGAACCAGTTGTATTAAGATTTTTTGCCGCCCCACCTGTTCATTGGTCGGACATCGACCAGCAGAGGGCAAAGAAGCACTTTGTCGATTGCAAGCTAACCGATCGGTTTTCTAGCCAGGTCGCGGGTGAGTTAAGCCCGTTGATTTTGCAACGCAAGTCAAGTCTTGCTGTATTCAGCACAGCGGAATTCCGCGCCCACTTACGTATCGTTGCAAACGATGAGAGTCTTCTACTTAACGGTTGGAAGCGAACGATGTACTTCGCCTTATGTGAGAGCGACTGGTTCTGCTCAACTGATTTCAATGGTGCTTGGCTTACTGGTTAATAGGTAGCCCACCATTCTCCTTATTGGAAAAGCAATGAACCCAGAAGATTTGCTAATCGTGCAGAAAACAATCACCGCTGCGCTCGCAAACGCTGATTCTTTCAACAAGATCTGTAATGACCAAGGCGAAACCTGCTCAATTTACGTAGCTAAAGCGTACGCATCAGCGGGTGTCTGCATGCCCATCGCCTGATAGCACGCAGGTCACCGCGATATCTAATGGGATCGCTTTGAGATTATGGGCATGTTATTTTCCTAAGGTCCCGAGAGCGTCCGCGACTTCGAGCCGTTGCTTGATTTTAAAGTGTTTTCGCTCGGTGCAGCTAGAATGATGTGGAAATGGTTCGCAGAGCGTCCCGTGCAACTGTTGCAGGAGCAGCCACCAATAGGTTCGCTGGCGATGATGTCCTTAAGCTCTGACAGAGTACTCGAGAGTGCAATTAAGCAGTTGCAAAACACCCTGGGATCATTGATCAGAACAAGAGGCGTGAATGGGTTTATTTGCACTTCAGATCAATGTGCAGACTATTCTGCTTGGTTTGTCTCTTAAGTGCGGCGCAAAAATAAATTAGGATCTCTCATGGATAGTAAGCCCTGAATCGGATACCGATCTGTGACCGAATGGATGGATAATTAGGACGGATCTCGCAACGAATTTCGGGATCTTGGGAGATACTGAAGTTCAAAAAAATTAAGGACGCACATGCGTGTGGAATATTTAAATGCAAGACAAGTTGGAAAAAAACTTGGTGAGCTAATTGAGTCGTCGGATCGTTTTTTTTGGGCAGTTGCGTGGGCAACGAAAAATGACGTGCACGATGTCCTTCTAAAAAATGTGAAAAAAATCGAGAAGATAGTTATTGGTACTGACTTTTCGCACACATGCCCGGATGTTCTGACTGAGCTGAAAAAATTTTCAGGCGTGCGTGTTATGAAAAGCACTCCTGGGTTGACGTTCCATCCCAAGGTCTATTGTTTCGTTACTGGAGCAAAGCTGTCGGCCGTCGTGGGCAGCGCGAATTTTACCGCTGGCGGTACCTGTCGTAATGAGGAAGCGGCGCTGTGGATCGAGGCCGATGCTAGCTCAGTTTCTTTGCAAGAGATATTTACCTCTATAAGTATTTGGTGGCAAAGCGCGGAAGAGATCGATGATGATTTTCTACAAGCTTATCGGTTACGTCACGAGGCTAACAAGAACCTAAGAAAAAAATTAGCTAACCCCCCCGTGATTGTTCATCAGTCCGCACAGGCAGAGCACAAAGGCTTGTTTGAATTTTCGTGGAGTGTGTATGAGGCGAAGCTGAAGAACATGCCGGAAGGAGAAATCGCTACTCGAATCGAAGTTCTTGCGGGCTGTCGGAGAATGCTCCAACAAGTAGTCAATTTCTCAGACTTGGATGTGCTGGACAGAAAGGCAGTTGCAGGGACCATTGGCGCCAAACAGCGCGAAACGCAACCGCACTTACGAGGCCGTTCTTGGGGCTGGTTCGGCTCAATGAGCGGTGCGGGTGATTTCCAAAATCGCGTCGACGAAAACGATCCTCATCTGAGTGCCGCGCTCGACGCTATACCTGGGCAAGGTGCGGTCTCTCTGGAAGACTATCAGGCTTTCATTGCCGAGTTTAGAGCTGCGTTTACCAATTCCGAAAGAATGGGCGGAGTTCCGACGGCTAGTCGCTTGCTAGCGATGAAGAGACCTGACTATTTCTTTTGTGTTAATCGACTGAACAGAGTAGGCGTGTGTAAAGACTTTGGCTTCAGTGCAAATAGACTTACGCTCGATTCATACTGGGATTTGGTGATTGAGCCGATTCAGCAGGCAACTTGGTGGAATGTACCTCGGCGTGACGCAAGCGATGGCAGGATTTGGGACGCGCGTGCGGCAATGCTTGATATCCTCTACAAGACCACTGTGAACGACTGATCCGGAAACCCGCTCTGCGGAGTTCTATAAGCTCCGGAGCATACTCCGCTGCGCCGTCACCTCGGGTGATGTTGGCCGAGCGTGACCGGCCTGAAACAATGCGTATTTCAGTGATGGTGGACACTTAGTTCGGCGACGTGAACGTTTCTAGTTCAGTCGAGCTGGACAGCTGGAAGACCATAAAACTACTCAGCGCCGATAGCCTATCCATCTAAGAAGTCCGCAGCCAGCCAGTAGCGGCCCTACAGATATAAATGAAATGTGCCGTGATACTGGTGCTGGTACCGAAGGCCAAGCGTCCGGAGCAAGGTCTGGCTCGAAGGGATCAAGTCGAGTTACTTTTTGCTGGCTAGAAATTTGTTTGCAGCAATGCTAGATGCAAAAAACGGAGGCCGGAAATGGAGAAAGCCCGCCAGAGGCGGGCTTTCGCTTGCGTTTTGCCTGAAACTCGACAGCCGACTAGAACCGTTTTCGGGGATGAGGACTGCCAGGCGAGTAAGATAAAGCCAATCACACCGCGTTTAGGACTGCTATCGGCCAGGAGCTGTCACTCAAACAAGCAAGGGAAATGAAGACACATGCGCGCTTTCCAATTAGGAACGTTTTTCACCGGATGCTTAAATATTCGACCAACTCTCTCATTCGAAGAAACCGTTGCCGTAGTGGCTGAAGCACTTGGAGTCAATTTTCTGCCTGATCAGGAAGGGAAATATGAGGAATATCCAGCCTACCGTGCTTTCGCGCTTGGACTCGAACTCGCCTTGTTGGCGCCGCCTCTTCCAGAGTTCGACATACGGGAAGTCCCAGAAGACAGTTTTCAATTGATAATCCATTCGCATGTGCACGTAACAGATGTGGGCGCGAACGTTGATTTGAATGCGCTCGTTGAGGCCCAACTAGCCGCTCGTACAAAATTGGTACTTGAGCGGCTCTAGCCTTGACTCAACTTCCAGCGCTTTGGTTCGTAAAGTAAAGTCCGCAAACGCCGCCAAGAGCAGACATCTCTCAATGGCGAAATTCCAGTTACAACTTGTCCTGGTTCATACGCTTTGCCATCTCTGCCGCAGCTTCCCTCCGTTCGCTGTAGCGGTCGGTCAGATACGGTGAGACATCTCTAGTCAGCAGGGTGAACTTGAAAAGCTCCTCCATTACATCGACGACCCGCTCATAGTAGGGCGAAGCCTTCATCCTGCCGGCATCATCGAATTCTTGGTATGCCTTGGCGACCGACGACTGGTTTGGAATCGTCAGCATCCGCATCCAGCGTCCGAGCACGCGCATCTGATTAACCGCATTGAACGACTGGGAGCCACCCGATACTTCCATTACGGCGAGCGTTTTACCCTGGGTCGGCCGAATCGCCCCTTGCGACAACGGAATCCAGTCGATCTGTGCTTTCATGATGCCGGTCATGGCGCCGTGGCGTTCGGGTGAGCACCAGACCATTCCCTCGGACCAGTTGGCCAGGTCGCGCAGCTCTACAACTTTCGGGTGCGTATCCGGCTCGCCGTCGGGCAAGGGCAGGCCGCGCGGATCGAAAATCCTGGCCTCGCCGCCAAATGCCTCCAGCAGACGTGCCGCTTCCATCGTCAACAGCCGGCTGTATGAGCGCTCCCTGATGGAGCCGTAAAGCAATAGGAAGCGCGGCCGATGGCTAGATGCGCCGACTTCTTTAAAGCCGTCAATCACCGGGACCTGGAACTCGCCTGCCGTGATGTTCGGCAGGTCACTGAGCCGGTGCGACACGTTGTCCCTCCGCGTTGACCACGACTTCACCGTCCTCTTTGGTAAATGGCCCCTGCTGCGGATTGGGCAGGATATCCAGCACCAGCTCCGACGGGCGGCACAGGCGAGTGCCGTTGGTTGTCACCACAAACGGCCGGTTGATCAGGATGGGGTGCGCCAGCATGGCATCCAGCAGCTGGTCGTCCGTGAGGTCGAGCTTATCCAGTCCCAGCTCCACATAGGGCGTGCCCTTTTGGCGAATCGCCTCACGTACGCTCAGGTCGGCGTCTTTGATCATTTTTGCCAGTTGCTCCCGGCTTGGTGGATGCTGCAGATATTCAATGACAGTTGGTTCTTCCCCGCTATTGCGGATCATGGCCAGAGTGTTACGGGAAGTACCGCAAGCAGGATTGTGATAGATGGTGGTCATGGAGTTTTCAGGGTGATGTGTCAGCTTCTATTGGAGGCGGATCGCCAGCGCTGCGAGGGTGACCAGCAGCACCGGCATCGTGAGTACCGCACCGACACGGAAGTAGTATCCCCACGAGATATGCAGTTTCTTCTGGTCCAGCACGTGCAGCCAAAGCAAGGTCGCCAAGCTGCCGATGGGCGTGATCTTTGGCCCGAGATCGCAGCCGATCACGTTGGCGTAGACCATGGCTTCGCGTACCACGCCATGCGCCGTTGTGGCGTCGATGGATAGTGCACCGACTAGCACGGTCGGCATGTTGTTCATGATTGAAGACAGGATCGCCGTCAGGAAGCCGGTTCCTAATGTTGCAGTCCAGAGCCCATGATCCGCCAGACCATTCAGTACCTGTGTCAGCAGATTCGTCAGTCCCGCGTTACGCAGGCCATAAACCACCAGGTACATGCCGAGGGAGAAGAAGACGATCTGCCACGGCGCCCCCTTGATCACCTCTCGCGTCGCGATCACATGTCCCCGCGCGGCTACCGCAAGAAGAATCAACGCACCGGCGGCGGCTACCGCACTGATGGGAACACCCAAACCTTCCAGCCAGAAGAATCCCAGCAGGAGCAGCGCCAACACCCACCAGCCAGCCGTAAAGGTGGCCTGGTCGCGTATTGCTGCAGCCGGCGCTTCCAGCTGCGAAAGGTCGTAGTTCTTTGGAATGTCCTTGCGGAAGAAGATAGCGAGCGCCAGGAGCGTAGCGGTTACTGCGGCCAGGTCGACCGGGACCATGACACCGGCATACTGCGCAAAACCTAGCTTGAAATAGTCGGCCGAAACGATGTTGACTAGGTTCGACACTACCAGCGGCAAGCTGGCTGTGTCCGCGATGAAGCCCGCCGCCATGACGAAGGCCAGGGTCGCTTGCGGCGAGAACCGCAACGCCTGAAGCATGGCAATGACGATGGGCGTCAGGATCAGGGCGGCACCGTCGTTAGCAAAGATCGCCGATGCAGCGGCGCCCAGCAGTACCAGGAATACGAACAGGCGGCGGCCGTTACCTTTGCCCCAGCGAGCTACATGAAGCGCAGCCCATTCAAAGAAGCCGGCCTTGTCCAGCAGCAGGCTGATGATGATGACGGCAATGAAGGTCGCAGTGGCATTCCAGACGATGTGCCACACCGTTGGAATATCGGCCCAATGGATCACACCCAAGATCAGCGCTACGGCTGCGCCTCCACAAGCACTCCAGCCGATGCCCAGCCCCTTGGGCTGCCAAATGACCAGTACCAGGGTGATCAGGAAGATGACGAACGCCGCTAGCATGCTTACTTCGCCTTAATCGCAGCAACGGATGGTGGACAGCATGCACTAACTGGGGAGCAGGGATTGCCGCCGCAGCAGTTCTCGGTGAGAAAGCCAAGAACCTCGTTCATGACGTCGTAATTTGCTGTATAGATGACGAAGCGCCCCTCCTGACGTGACGTCACCAGGCCTGCGTGCGACAGCTCTTTCATATGGAAGGACAGTGACGAAGGTGCGATCTCCAGCGCTTCGCCGATTTTGCTCGCAGCACTTCCTTCCGGCCCGACTTGGACCAAATGGCGGAAGATGCCCAGACGAGATTCCTGCGCCAACGCTCCAAGCGCGGCGATGACGGATTTTGTTTCCATGGCCTGCCCCATCAATTCAATCTTTCAATTATTATTGAAATAAAGAGCGCAAGCAAGGAGAATTACTGCGTCAGGCCAATGTCCGCTATCGGCGGCGGTCGTTCAACAAGTCAACGCAATAAGGGCGAAAAGCGAGACGTACATCCCTATGGTCGGCGGCAGCGATGATAAAGTGCGATGCGTTGCATCCGCAATCGGACAATATCTGTTATGGAAAGCACTCAAGTCTGGGAGGATATTGCGATGAAAAATACTGATACCTGTCCAAAATGCTGCTCAAACACGCATGTCCGTAAGAAAACAGTCCTCATTGGTCGAGCGAGTCCAAAGGCCCTATTTTTAGAGGAGCGCGCTGGGTATAAGCGCAAGGATCAACTCGCAGTGGATGAATGCAATCCAGAGAAAATCAGCGATGCACCTCTGGAGCAATTTGTTGAGGGTTATTATTGTTCCGTCTGCGACCTCGGCTTCGTCTCCGACGAGATACGGGCCAAGTAGGATTGCCCGGACTAACTTCGCATTTATTCCGCTATCGGTCAGAAACAGAAATAACAAGTATCTCAATCACATGTAAATCATCCCAATGGAATTCACTAAAAGAAAAATAGGCATCTGCGAAATCCAACTCCACCATTCTTCCGCTCTTGCGCCACAAGCAGACTGGTTACTTTCTTATTTGGAAAAGATGCACCGGGAAGGCTATGTGTTTTTCTCTGGCATGAAAATACAATTTGGCTGGTCGTTCTTGGAACTACACGAAATCGGCCGGGATGCTTATGTCATTCGCGAACCAGATTTCTCTGGTAATCCATTCGAGGAATTTCGCCAGGACGTTTCCGTTACGCTTCAGATACAGGCAATGCAAAATAGCTTGATTGCCAAACTTGGGGTTCTTCCGACTGTCGTATCCTTTCAAGACAAAATCATTATTGCTAAAGGTTGTCTCGGGGCGGAGCAAATCTATATGGAGAGAATACCTCCTCAGCCAGATAAGGCAGACTCAGGTTGGTTTGTGGGGTTCCTAAACGGCGACAATCAGCAAAGTAACCTGCAGTCGATATATGTTTATCAATTGCTGTCTCGCCCAATCCTGCTCCAATTTTTATTGCTCCCAGCGGGATCTCTCATTGTGCTGAAGGGAGACCACGTTGAAGCGATCCTAGATGTGGAAGGAAAATCGTTGATGGCGCCTTAACGTTAGCCCTCGTCGCACACCGCTATTCAAAGAAGAATCAGACTAGTATCTTATTGAGCACATGGAAGTCGGCTTTCGGCGAGAGACGGACCTTTATAGCTATTTTTCAGATGATTCTGAACGGTAGATAACGGACGAATCCTGCCCCCTCGTCCATCAACTATTCAGCATAGTTTGCTGGCTGTTTATCCAGGTTTCGAGTCTGTCCATTCCTGCGAGATTCCTCTTCAGCTAAGATGTCCGCAATCGGCCATGAGCGGACCCAACGTTTGCACGCTCAACTCAAGTTTAGAAGGATGAACTTTGACTACAGATAGAGAAATTGCTCTTCGGGCGCAACGTTTGCGGAAAAGTGGAAGGGATGTGCCGCTCATGGAGTTGCCTGGCTACATGGAGTGGTCGGAGGGAAAACTAAATGACGGAACTTCACCAGCGTTGATTGCCCACCTTGACAGTCTTAGTATGTTTTTACTACCAGAAGACGACCAGACGGTAGGTATCGATGTGTACGAAGAACTACTAGCGGAACTGATCGAACACTTCGGAGAATAGTCGAGTGATCAAAGTGATTAAAGTAGGTCGGGCTCGAATAAAGATGGCCGGAGATTGGATCCCCGCCAAAAGTTAAAGGCACCTTTATCGGGGCTTTCGTTTTGAGACACTAAAGATGTATCTTCCGCTATCGGCCAGAAGCTGACATCGTCCGTTCCCCCAAAAGCGCCCGAACGGGCCTTTTTATTCACCCAGATAGTCTCATCTGCAGACCGCGCCCGTATCCGTACCAACCTCTAGCGGTACCGCTTTCTTGGCCGAAGGTGCATCGAGCGATTTGCTGATGGCCGTAGGATCGTTTAAAGGCATCCGTGTGGAATCAAGCGGGATTGCTATTAGAGTTGCCTTCTTCTATGCGCGCAGACGTCGAGGGCAAGTCTGATGCCGAAAGCGGCGACGGGCCCGCTATTTATACCCCTGTATATTCCGACTATCGCCCTGTATCGTCTACTCCTGACTGATAACACGACCATCTGCTGCTATAGCATCAAGCGTCGCGGTAACGCTGGAGAGCAAATCTGGATGATGCCGGTGAAGATGCAGACGAATATTTTCGTTGCGAAGAAGACGATTGATAAAGCCTTTGGCCACGACAAGGGAAAGCATAGTGTCCCCAATAGTATCTTCTACAGCCAGGCTGTCATGTTGCAGCCGTTCCATCTCGGCTTCCATACGAGTAATGTCCTCGGGTGAAATGTCCTTACCGACCTGGCTTTTCGTCTTTTCTATCAACCCTTCTGGCCGTGTAGTCACGAGTATCATGTTCGCATAACTTTTCGCAAACTTATTTGCCGCTATCATCATTTCTGCAGCTTCGATTTGCCGTATGGGTTTCATTTTTCTGAGTACCCTGAAGACTTCAGGTGAGACTTGTCTATCCCGAAGAAGTCTGGCGGCCTCTGGTGCAATTCCATCGAGTAAATGTGCCTTCTCCCGTACTTTTTTGACGTCTATAGCCAAAACCTTTGCAATTCTGTCCTCGGAGGCTCCCTTAGCTAGCGCTGCTCGAATCATCCGGTATTCCTGAACTGAGGCAATTCGATTTATTTGTTTATTGTAGGTAAAGCTCTCGTCATCCAGCGCAACCATACAGCGAACGGTGCTTTGGCCAAGTGACTTCACCGCTTCCAGCCTGAGTCTTCCATCTAGAAGATCAAAATATTCAGGTTGTCCTTGGGAAGGATGCACCGCGAGTGGCTCGATGATGCCAAGCTCTTTCACTGAACTTAAAATACTCCTAAATTTCGGCGTCACAAGAACTTGCTTCTTAATTGGCACCAACACGCAAATTTTGTTAATTTCCAAATCTAAGATAATGCGGTCAAAGCAGTGTCTGATATGGCTCATGGCAGCAGATCTCCTGGTAGACGCCTAGCAATGACTTCTGGAATATCGTTTACCTGTTCAGCACGAAGAAGAGTTCGGAAGTGCTCGTCAGATAAAAAATGTCGTATTGCTGAAATGATGAGTAGAAGGCGCTCTTCTTGAACACGAGCCTTTTGAATGTTCAGTTGCTGCCGACGCACTTCGGTCTTATATATCCGGAGCAGCTTCTGTGGTGTCGGACTATCTTGCTCTCTCTTGTGCTTGGGATACGCCGATTTTCCTAGCGCTTCTCGCTTACTGATTATCTTCCTAACGACAAGAAGCTCGTCGCCTTTTAGCGTGCCGTCTTCATATGCATCCATCAGCGCCTTCTGAACCCCGTCACTAGACGCACGCGAAATTTCGACGGCAAGCCAGACCGGTACTTGAGACTTTTCAACTGCGCGCAGAAGCCTTTGTTCGCCGTTATCGAGGAGATGGAGAATACTGCGAACATAGCTTGTCTCCAGATTTGTTTTGATGGCAATCTGCTCTGTACTGTATCCTTTTTGTCGTAGCACGAGAATGCCGCTGAGCAGTTCCTCGGCAGTGTGCCTACGCCTAGCGATATTTTCGGTGAGCGAGATTAGGAAACGATCTATTTCAGGTGCAGCCACGATGCAGCAAGGTATCTCGGTCTCGCCAAGGTGTTTCAGTGCCTCAAATCTGCCCTGCCCGCACAGGACTTCGTACCACTCACCTGTTGCGTCTTTTCCCCCTATAGCGACCGTAACAGGGCGTTTTAATCCTAGTACCGAAATGTTCTCAACAAGTCGAGAAAAAATGAGTGGATTTCTGCTGCGCGGATTCAAAATCCGGATGCGGTCGGCGGGGATAAGCGAAATGTGTTTGGACGCATCTAGATGCTCCGAATGAAGCTCTCGAGGATTTGCCATATTTCTCTCTCAAAGCGCTATTCGGCGCGCTAAATAGGTGAGCATGGAGAGGTCATCGTAGCGGTACGCATCGAACCCATTTTCATTCGCCTCCCCAAGTCGGAGCTTTTGAGAAAAGAGGTCTATATGGGGAAGGAGATAATAGTCGCGGATCGCGCATGCATCTTCGCTCATCCGGACTGCAATAGTGATTTCAGCTCGTACTAAATTGTCGAATCTTAAAATCCATCTATTGACGCCGTTAGTCAGACTGCGGCAACGACATAGCACAAGGGCTGCACTAAACTCCTTGTTGATCCACAGTAGATCGGATTTCTGGTCTTGTTCGGCCGTTGCCCCGACCGCAGTTATCGCGGCAATCGCCGCGGAGACGATTTTTGGATGAGCTTCCCGGAGCTTTTTGTTGATTTCAAGATAGCGATAGTCCCGTCCAGGATCGTAACCAATGAGAGTATATGTTCTAATGAGACTACCGAAACGGCTGGCGAATGCGCTGCTAGACGGGCATCCATTAGATTCGTCAATGATTATTCCTGAGAGCCGTCCGTGTTCATGCAATAATCGTTTCAGCGCATCCAGCATTTCATCATCAGTAAGCCGATAAGAGCGGGCCAAAATGATCTGACGTGCTGCATTGAAAATAAGGCGGTCTACAATAGCTGAAAAAGCACCCTCAGCGCGGGCCCAAGCAGCGGGTGGGTTGTGAACACGCTCTAACTTGAGCTTGAACGATGTACGGTTCCAGACGTTATCTCCTACATATTTCTCATTAATCAAAATCTGATGAACCGTACCACGAGTCCATGATGTTCCGCGGTCTGTGAGCTTTCCCTGGCCGTTAAGGTTGGCAGCAATTTCGGCCTCGCTCAAACCGTCTTCGACAAATGCGTTGTAAATCCACCGAACTATTTCTGTCTCTTCTTCCGGTCCTGGCACTAAGATCACCCGGTCTGTTTGAATAGATTTATGTTGACCGGCCTGCAGTATTCCTTTGTGGTTCCCGGTGTGATCAATCAGCATCCTTCTGAGGCCGTATCCGGCAGCACCGCCTTGACGAACACCGAGTTGGATCAGCCGTAGCTGCCCTGCATGAACCTTTACACTTAATTCGCGGCTGTACTCCCCTGCCATTGTTCGTTTGACATTCTTGATGATGCTAGAAACGGCACTGCCGTCATTTTCAAATTGTTCTGCACAATACAGAACTCGAACACCGGCTTGTTTACAACGAATCTCGTAGCTAGCACTCTCATCTGGATCCTGAAAACGCCCCCAGCGGCTGACGTCGTATACTAAAATAACTCCGAATTCAGCGAACCCAGACTCTACGTCAGTCAAAAGTGACTTTAACTGGTCACGACCTTCTAGTCGTAATCCACTTTTACCCGCATCCGTGTAGACCTTAGTAATTTCAAGATTTCGCGACAGAGCGAACGCTGTTATTACATCGAGTTGATTTTCGGTCGAATACTGCTGGTGTTCAGTGGACATGCGTACATACGCAGCAGCACGCTGCTGAGTTGATTTGTCCAGGGTGCGTTTTGCGGGCCTATTTGTAGACATCGCCTTCACCTCATCTGAAGCATCTGCGCTACGACCTAACCTCCGATGGCTTGGGATCAATATACTTTCGCTGAGGTGAAATATGTTGCGAGAAGCACGCAAAAAATTGCGGACCGAAACTCCCAAAAATTTAACAGCTCATGAGTATGCGATAGCGATTGAGGTCGCGCTCAAGCAAGAGATTGGAGCATCTCGGCATGCTGTGAAGACGCTTTGCAAGCTTACAAACGCAAGCGAGAGGACTGTGCAGAACTGGTTGGCCGGTGTGAGAGGGCCGAGCGCTGTGCATCTGATCTTGTTAGCGCAAAATTTTTCTTCCGTCCGATCTACGATCATGTTTCTTTCTGGACAGGAAGGACGATATTCCGTTGGATCAGAAATAATCGTTGACCTCCTATTCGAGGCCATCGCGCTCCTGACACAGCAGTAGAGTTTAGACTCTCACAAATGAGCCAGGTTTAAAGTGAACCCCTCGAGCTGGATAAGGGTTGAGCGAGAACTAAGCTGCTTTGCACTACCGGGCGCATCAAAAACAAAAGGATCTTAATTGTCCAGACGGGACCTTACTTTTTTTCGGCGCTGGCGCAATTGCGTTGCTCTCCGACGAATGGTTCTCCAGCACAATTTCGGCCGAGATTTTCGTGGCGTTTCTGTTGAAGCAAGCTTTACCTTCGGATGTATAGTGGCGAGTTGCGAGGGGCATATGATGTCTGAAATCGGCTAGGCCCGGCCATCTAAGCGACGACCGGTCTATTTTGGCGTTAGATGTCTGTTTGCTCCGCGAGCGCTAACGCATCTTCTACTTCAATGCCTAGATAGCGGACTGTACTCTCAAGCTTCGTGTGTCCCAAAAGCAATTGGACGGCACGAAAATTCTTCGTCCGACGATAGATGAGAGTTGGTTTTGTGCGACGCATGCTATGCGTCCCATATGCAGAAGGATCTAGGCCTATTTCAGCTACCCAGCGTTTGACAATACGGGCATATTGCCTTGTCGAGATATGGTGAGAGTCTCGCCGGCGGCTCGGAAACAGCAAATCTCCAGTTCTCAATGCTGCCAGAGCGATCCATTTTTCAACACTTTCGCGCGTGGCAGTCGTTATCTCGAACTGCACAGGCCGCTTCGTCTTTTTCTGCAGAACTGCGGCGCGACTAACGACCTGGCCGCCGTGGCATAAGTCCTGAATCCTGATTCGGACGAGGTCGCATACCCGTAACTTGCTGTCGATCGCCAGGTTAAATAGTGCGAGCTCGCGACTCTTCTCGAAAAGCTGAAGTCGGATACGAATTGACCAGATCTCGCTCAGTTTCAAAGGGGATTTTTGCCCTACAAGTTTCCCTTTGTTCCATGGAGTCACGGGTGTGCATGGCGTTGTCATCTAAATCTCCTGAAGATAGAAAGAGATTTAGTGTGCGGCGGCGGAGAGAACTAGACTTCAAAGGCAGCTTCTGGCGGATTGCGGACATCTTAGCCGAAGAGGAATCTCGCAGGAATGGACAGACTCGAAACCTGGATAAACAGCCAGCAAATTATGCTGAGTAGTTGATGGACGTAGGGGCGGGATTTGTCCGTTATCTACCCTTCAGAATAAGCTGAAAAATCTAAAAAAATCCGCTTCTGGTCGATTGCTGGCGCCATTATTTTTCCGATTCTTTAGCAAGCCAAGCGCTGAAGGCAGTATTTATCGCATCGGCATACCTCAATGCGACGTTTCTGTTCTTGTATTCTGAGCTACTACCTATGACGCCGGGTGCCGAGTAACTAATTTTATCGGCTAGCTTGCTGAGATATTCATGACCATCGTTTGAATAGCCAGCTCGCTCCTGGTCATTCAATTGAACTAAGACGTTGTACCCTACTGCACCGTGCTCACAGTTTACGTCCAAAAACAATGAGCCCGCATCTGACAAAAGAAACCAGAAATGCGGCTCGTTATCAATAACTTCCATAGTCTCCTATTTTTGTAGAGGTCCGTTTCTGGCCGATTACGGGCTTACTTTGTGCGACGGGCAAGTCATTCGATGGGCCTGACCTCATGCAATCTCTTTTCATGCACAGCTCTCGGCGATACTCCCTGCTTCAAGTATCGAACGACTTCCTCGGCCAATGAGTACGAACTCAACACGCACGAATGTCACGTTCGTTGCTCCCACAAACTCACATCGCTGCATTCGCATATGGTCTTCGGCAGCTTATTTTTTCTTAGTCGGCCATATAGCGTAGATTCCCTGATCTTCATCTGACTCCATTAGGGCTTGGCGCTCTTCTTTACTGTGGCCCTTATAACTATGCCGGTCATGCAGTTCTGCTGTGAGAATATCGTTTTCAGCTTCTTGTATCGCCTGTTGATAGAAAATACGTTCCTCAATCGCCTCTCCGACCTCTTCCAAGCCTGGAGACTGATCAGCTTCGCTGATGATTTCGCCAATGGAACGGGAGAATTCGCCCAGCAGCGCATCATCTTCACCAATGAACAAGTCCAGTTCGTATCGATTGTCTCCGGCTAGAGCCGAATAACTAAGGTTAGAGCTTCCAAAGAGTCCAGCAACCGGTGTCATGCCTCGCTCATTGTCTAACCGACTTGCAAGAGCAAACTTGCAATGGAAGCCAAGAATGGCTTTCACAGAAATACGATCAGTAACACCGCTCGCATACAAGTCCGTTTTAAGAATCTTCTCGAAATCCGCCAAAATGGTGCCAATTTTCCATGCTTTATAGTCTCCGGAGAAGGGCACCGACGGATCAGCGAGAATGCCGACATAAATCTCTACACTTCTCGTCGGAGAATTTTTTAGCCATTCGACCGTATACTCAATGAGATCCGAGATGAGATCGCCAGGAGAAATATAGCCATAACCGAATATGAGTAAGTCCGCCTCGACACGAAACATCTTTTTAAGAGCCTCAAGAGGCTCTTTTTTCTTTCCTGAGCGGATACAGAATTTAGTTTGAGTTGGCATGATTTTGATGCTGACGATTGAAAATAGGGGCCATAAACTGAACCGCCCCGGGTTTTGAGGAGGCTCTAACTCTTGAGAGAATAGAGCCATGAACAAGAAATCAAGCAAGTTTTCCCCTGAGGTACGAGAGCGTGCGGTGCGCTTGGTGCGTGAGCAGCGGGATGA
>Ga0209414_1000606_pt1 | contig 17316 bp, 20 predicted proteins | sample LakVidmifraction_4_FD_181154 | JGI IMG/M metagenome (GOLD analysis project Ga0209414, IMG submission 181154) | Hypersaline microbial communities from Lake Vida, Antarctica - Brine Hole Two &gt;0.2 micron (SPAdes) (version 2) | ecosystem: Environmental > Aquatic > Non-marine Saline and Alkaline >... | reverse complement strand
CCGGTGCAGTCCAAATACCGGATTGGCAAGAGGAAATTCCCCCAGTGCTCGTCACAGCCTGGCTACGTCAAGACATCAAAATCAGGTACAAACTCTTCGCTTCTACGCCCAGCAGTTCATCCATCAGCAAGATTTCCTACTACTTCTACGAAAGTACGGTATCAAGCAACTCCTCCATACCTTCAAGCTGCTCATTTGGCACTGGATTCACCATCCAGATTTGATCTGCTGGTACTGGCTCCATATACTCATCAGGCTGTGGAATTTTCTTGCCTTGGCATACCAAAATTGTCAGCCGCTTTCTGAGTCCATCTTCGGCCCTCGCCTCAATTTCAGCAGCGTCGGAAGCATTTCCCTCGAAGGTTAGACCTTCGAGATCTAGGATTTTGATCCTGACGATGCCATTCCTGGTGGTGCGTTGAGCAGGGTAGGGCTGGAACACCTGGGCGAAGCTTTGCTGAACTCGGCTCTTATTGCCTTCTAGCTTCTTCACAAGACGTTGCGCTCTAAGGTGCGTGTACCGTTTCAGCATGGCCAAGCTCTTGTGACCGGTGATAGATGCCACTTCCATCATGTCTAGTGTGCCTAACTCGAAGAGGCGGCTCGTTGCTTCATGGCGAAGGTCGTGGAAATGGCAGTCTTCAATTTGGAGAGCAATCATCATGACTCTCCAGACGCTCTTGAGCCCAGAAGGTGAGTAGTTGAAAATCCGCCCCGATGGCTTCACGCCCAGTCTTGTAATAGCTTCTCTCGCGCGTATCGATAGCGGGATATCTCGATCTGAGCCATTTTTGGTGTTGGACAAATGCGCGACCCGTGTTTTGAAATTGACGTCTTCCCACGTCAACTTGAGGATTTCTCCCATCCGCATGGCCGTCTCCAGCGCCAAAACCACGATAGACAGCAACTCGTTATTTGAGTAACTGTGGCAGTATCGAAGAATCTGACGTTCCTCACGCCGAGATAATCGTCGCTGTCGACCGGGGGGTGCCTTAGGTTTGCGCACCAGCAGCACCGGATTCTCCCGACAGTATCCCCATTCCTTCATTGCGATATCAAAGAAATTCGAGAGCAAAGCTAGTTCCAATCTCACCGTCGCTGGTGAAATCTGTTCTTGCGTCTTTGAATTGATATCCAAAAGACGGACGTCGCGATACGCAGCAATATCAACGCTGGTTATTTCGTGAACAAATTTCCCTCCAAGGGCTGATCGACTTAGCTGAGCGAGGCGGTACCCTTCTTGCGATCGTCCCTTTTTGAGAACTGAGACCTGGGTGCGATAGCGCTCGAGCGCTTTGGAAAGAATGATTTTCTTCATAAATATCAATTCAAGTCATTAACGGCAAAGTGCCGCGTGTTGAATGCGGCCGGCTCACATGACAAGAAACCGATATTCAGTGCTGCTATGTGTCGCAGCTGGGAAGATGGGATCGTAATTAATACGCAGTTTGCACTGATCGAGACGGGTGAGGCGACCTAAAGGAAACGGAGCTCAGCTCTTAGTTGCTGCCTCCAACCGCTCTTCGAAGATCTTGGCCAACTCCCAAAAAGGGAGGTCCAGGGCCTTGGCCAAGGACAACATAGTGTGGATAGAAGGGCCGCGCTCCCCCTTCTCCAACAGGGCTACATAGTTCCTACCGAAACCGGCACTTCTGCCGAGAAATTCCTGGGAATAGGACTTCCGCAGGCGAAGTTCTTTTAGAACCTCCCCAAAAACGATAGTAGTCCGTTGATCCTTATGCATTGCTGCCCCTTTCTGAGGGCAGATTTTGAATTTATTTGTGACAGTTGTGTGTACACAACTGTGTGCATCCCATCTATAAAATTTCAAATTCTGAGGAAAAATGGCAAATAGTTGGAAGAATTCACCTAGCAACACCGCTTTATGATGAGTCTTTCGAATTCATTAATTGACATGAATAGACTGTTCGCGATCATTCTGCTCACACTCTCCTTTGCAGCTCGCGCAGACTGCTTTGATGACGCTGCGGCGTATCACAACGTAAATCCGTGGATTCTCCGTGCTATTGCAGCTCAGGAGTCGTCGTTCCGTCCGAACACGGTTGTACGAAATAAAAATAACTCGATCGACGTCGGCGCGACAGGTATAAACAGTGTGCACTTTCCGGAACTGGCGAAATATGGCATTCGTCCCGCCGATCTACTTAATGGCTGCAACGCGGTCTACGTAGCTGGGTGGTTGTTACGTCGGCACATGGACAAGGCCGGCAACACGTGGGAAGCGGTAGGTTGGTTTCGGAGCCGAAACAACCCCTACAAAGATGAATATATTGCCGATATCCAGAAGAGAATCGCTGACTGGCAAAGACAAGGTCTGATCCAATAAGAAAAGCCGCCATTTTTGGCGGCTTTTCTCGTTTAATGACCTGCTTAATTACTTAACGTGGGCCAGCTTTTCCAGCATCGCCTTTTGGCGATAATAGTCTTGCTGAAGTCCCAAGCGACAGAAGGTCATGGCATGGTGCAGCTTGTGAAAGGCGTACATCCGACCTTCCACAGAACGAAACGCCTGCAGGCGACTGCCCAGGATAGCGTTACCAGCCACAGCCGCCAACGCTGCATCAAAGATGCGCCACCAGGTGCTGCGCCCGTCGCCGGTGCCACGCAGCATTGCTTTAACCGACCGAGGGTCAGTCACGGAAACATCGCGACCCAAAATTCCCTTTGCCTTTAGACCTGGAGCCAGGGCACGATCCTTCTGAGCCTTTCCCTTCGGGATGGACTTCAAAAACTTCTGGCGATCCGCCGCAGACCAGTCGATGCTGAAAATCGACGCATTGGTTACGTTTTGGTTCATTATTTCTCCGATCTAATTTAAGAGCACCATTCAAGGACTACTTCTTAAGACGGCGCCGTTACGTTATTAAAGTTGCTGGCTTTCTTAACCAGTTAAAACCATCGTAACAGGGGAAATCGCCTACGCAAATTTGGTCATCCAATGAAAATGGCCGGCATGTGGAGCCGGCCATTTCATGAGAAGGGGAGAGGGCATTTATGTTCGTGAGAGAGCCTTTGCGACCTTCTCTTTTGTGTCCTTATCTAGATTAGGGAAGACCTCCTGAAGGCGCTTTCCCACCTGCATCTGCTGTCTTTCTTCAGCAGTTACCTTGTAGCGTAGCGAGGGGACAAACTTAGGTCCAAACACGGCGCCAGCAAAAAGACCAATTGCCAGAATGAAAGACAAGGGGATCGCGTTCCACGCCAGTATCTTGCTTGTCCAAGCGATCCTTATCGTGCTTTTGGTTTCGGCCTTAATCATCTCAGCCAACAATTTTGCCACCGAGTCAGCCAACATTTTATGTTGCCCAGGATCCGCCCGAAAAACTACCATTTTGTTCACCGCGGCCTCCAACTCGATGGACAGGGTTTGCACTCGCACCAGCTCTTCTTGCAACGCCTCCCTGAATTCGGTCGAAACCTGTGCGCCGGCCTCTCGAATCAGGGAAGCATTGAACAAGGCAGCGATAACCAACGGATCATCTTGTTCGACCTTATGACCGGTTGCTTCGAAGATCTCGGTGACAAGCCGCTTTGCCCCGTCCGTCATTCCCAGTTGACTCCATCAAGTTGCTCGAAGATTGCCTTCTTCACGCCCTTGATGCGCGATCGCGGCATCAGGCTGAATTTGGACGATGTCTGGACTTGGTCAAAAGTGAGTTTTTCGTTGATCATTAGCTCAACGTCTTTACCGACCGTGTCGTTGTTAGCGCGATAGAGACGAACGGGGCCCTCGATCCGGTCCTTGTTGTTCTTGTACAGGTTTGATTCGACAAAAGTCTTGCCGTCTTTCACAACCTCTCCAAAGAACTCGTTCTCCCAGGCGACAATCCTACCGTTCCTGTGGCTCTCCAGCAGCTTCTTGAAGCCGAGCAGAGTTTCGTCCATCGCCTGACCGCCGGTGATCAAGCAATGCAAGAAAACGCGCTTGTCATGGGATTGCAGCAGGTCAACCACGCTGTTCTCAACCATGTATGCCGAAAGCGGAAGGAACGTAGATGAACCGTTATCGACGATGGCCGTTCCTGGGAACTCAAGGATATGCTCGATCAGACCATCGAAGTTGCGTGAATCAACAATGCCATTCCGGCCCATGATCGGCACATGAGCAGCATTGAATGCCGAATACTGTGAGAAAGTGTTGTTCACTGGATCGGTGTCGGCGCAGTACAAATCGTGTCCTTGTTCTGCTTTGTACTGAGTGAGATAACTTGCCGTCAGGGATTTACCAACGCCGCCTTTACCTTGGAGAATGAAGTGGACTTCGTTCGTTTGCATATATTTCCTTTCAGTTCACGTTTACCAATTTGAGTCTAATTTCTCACCAGGCTTCCAATGAAACTCTGGTGGTCGTAGGGGATCCTTAACGCTCGATCGCACCGGGCCGGGTACTGATGTAATTTGAGGGGCAATCTCACCTTCCCGGCTAGGCACCTTCTTCGGGCTTTGCTTAGTAGCCTTTCTCCCTCTCTTCAGATACACCTTGTAAGTGTTCCAGTTGATCAGCATGCCCGCATCGATGAGTGTCTGGTGGAGCTCCGTATGACTGAAGCCTCTCCGAAACTCGTCTTCGATTACCGGGAGGATGATTGCAAACCGGTCAAATAACTGCCGGGGAAGTGCCGGGCTTGCGTACAGTTCGACGGCCGAGCGATGAAGTGCAACGCTCCTAGACTGGCGATTCGACTCTTCGCTGACCTTGTTCAAACTTGACACCTGAATCCTCTGAGAGCTGTGTAAGATTTACCTTGCTGTACCCCGCAGTACCCCGCAGTACCCCGCAGTACCCAAAACGCTAAAATCTCGCGATTTTTTGTACCCCGAGGTACCCGGCAGTACCCTTGACCTCAATTTAAGTGACTGAAAGCGATGCCGCAGCGCGAAAGCTGTCCGAGAATTTAGAGCATTCGAGATGCACACAAAAGGTTGCATCGCCGATTCATCAAAGATATGATTCGCTCATCACATCGTGGTACTCAAAGAACATCCCCATCTGATCTACTTGCTGCACGTAGACCAGATTTCACCGTGCCGGAAACGGCAATCATCTCTCAGCGGTCCGCGCTGCTAATGCAGCAAAGCCGCTTTTTATTTACCCCTGCGAAATCGCACTTGCGAATACTGAGTGACGACGCGCGCCAAGCTACACACGGCAAGCCAGTCGCTTAGGAATACTCAGCGGGTACCAATCAAATCGCACCAGCGCCCTCTGCGACCCCAAACGAGGGCATCAAAACCGCATTGGAAAGCACGATCCTGTCTTGATTGTCGGGAGTGTTAGCCATGTCGCGTACCTGAAGCACAAGAACAGTCACGAGCCGGTCTTCCCGGGCTTACTAGATGTCGCGTCAGCGGCTACTGGTGGGGAAAGTGACGACGCCTATGGGCGGGTAGTACCCAAAGCTGGTGAGAGCGCCACCAATACCTGACTACGGTCGGGAAGCGCACCGCGAGAACCCGCGTTAGAGATCAGGTCTCAGCAGCAGCAAGCTGAGCGACTGGAGGCAGTGATGCCCCGGCGTAGATGGTGCAGCAACGAAGGGCCATTTGCGAAATCAGTATTCTTAAGTTCGGGACCTTCGCCCCGCGCAGCAGGCCGGTGATAGACAACAAAGGTATGCAGCTTTCGACGGCGGCACACCTTTGTGGCTTACGCCGGCCTCTACAGAGAGGTTTCTACGGTATGACTCAACAACAACATCCCTGCCTGCAGAAGCTCAATGCGCTTCTGACGGAAAATGCCGGACGTCGCGTCAACGGTAACGTCGCAAGCCATTCGACAACCAGTAGCTACGGTGACGTGCTCAAGAAGAGCTTCCGGCAGCTGCTAGCCCTCGGGTACAAGCTCGAAGATCCGCGCAATCTCAAGGAAAAGCACGTGGAGGCGTTGTGCCGTCACTGGGTCGAGAAGGGTATCGCCCCATCGACCATGAAAACCGACCTCTCCAAGCTGCGGATCTTCGCCCGCTGGATCGACAAGCACAACCTGGTCAAGAGCCTGGAGGAGATCCTTCCGGACATCGACAAGGGTTCGCTTCGTGTGAGTCGCGTGGCCAAGACCAGTAAAAGCTGGACCGAGAACGGAATTGACGTCGCCGAAAAGATCCGCGAGGGGGACGAACTCGATTGGCGCTTCGGGCTGATGCTCCGTATGGCGCTTTCCTTCGGACTGCGCCGGAAGGAGGTCGTGCAATTGAAGCCGTGGAAGTCCGACAAGGGGGACAAGCTCGCCGTCTACGAGGCGAAGAACGGCCGACCGCGTGACGTCTACATTGACACAGAGGAACAGCGAGCCGTCTTGGACTTCGTCAAAGCCCGGGTCCGCTCTAAAACTGCCTACATGGGCTGGGAGACAACCGAGGCCGGTGCGGTCGCCACCTTGGAGTATTCCATCGGCCGCTACAACCGCCTCATGGCGAAAATCGGTATCACCAAAAAAGACGCGGAGGTCAGTGGCCACGGACTGCGCGCCCAGTTCGCAGAAAACGCCGCACTCATTGCTCAGATGATCCCCCCTACGCTCGGCGGAACGACCGGGCAGATGGACCGTGACTCTCTTACCGTCAAGCGCGGCCAGGTCAGCGAGCTTCTTGGGCATAGCCGTACCTCGATTACGGCTTCTTACTACGGCTCCTTTGGGCGCGACGCTACTCCGGACGACGCAAATCGATGCAAAAAGAACATCGAAAAGGCGCTAAGCCAGATTCCCCCAGAGGGTCTGAAGCCGGTGCCGGCCGATCGCCTGGCCGACTGTACCAGGCTTATTGGAGAGCTCGCTGCCTTGGAAGTAGTGATCAACGTTCGTGAAGTGCAATACCTGTGGGAGATCCACAGTCAACGACACGCGGCCGCCTGGGTGAAACCGATCAAAGGCAACGCCGAAGCATTGGAAACAGCGGCGCTGCGCATCTTCAAGCAAACACAGATTCCGCTGATCGCGGAGTGAAAGGAGCAATCGTGAGCGGATACCGCTATTGGGAGGCAATCAACATGACCGTGACAAAGGCGGAGGCCAAGGCCGAGATCGAGAGGTATGAAACCGAAGGATTTGAGCAATTCGTCGAGGAATTCGGAGACCACGAGGAATACGAAGGCGCGGACGTCCTGAGTTTTATCGGGGTTTGAAGGTACGGGCGACATAGCGAGAAGTGATCGAGCGCCCGGGTTTATGTGCGGGGTCCGGAATCGGTGGGGCAGTGGTCACGAGAGAAAAAGAGGAAAACATGACGGGAATTCACATGATTGCCAAAGCAGCGGCGGGTTTGTCCGAAGACAGCAGCCGCGGGACGCGAGTGTTGCTCGGCTTTGAAGGCCACTTCCAATGGATGATCGATTGCCGCTGGACCGTGAAGGAAATCCAAGCGTCGTTCAGGGTGCCGGTCGCCATTGCTAAGCATATCCAGGGCGCCGGATGGGAACTGCCCGATGCGATGGCGATCGCGAACGCACACCACGAGCTGGCAAGCCAGATTGGATTCTGACATGACCGCAATTCCGGCCCCAGCACCCAAGATCGGCGACGCCGGCGAGTATTTGCCGTTTGCGCGAAAACATCTTGCCCAAGAAACAGGGCCAACGCTGCAGGACGGCGTGACGCTCGATGACTTGTGGCCGGAGCCAGATTGGGAGCAGCTGGTCGCCGGCGGCATGCCAGTTCAGGTGGCGGCAGAAATAGCAATGATGCGAGACGGCCTAGCGACGAAGCCTCGAGGCGACATCGGGCGTTCGATCATCACGGAACAGCAGTGGAATGCGGGATACCGGAAAGCCGTCCCAATTATTCGAGACTTGCTGATTACTATTCTGTTAGTCATTATTTGTAAATCACATTGACCGGCATACTATTTGTTCCAGCATTTTCTATACGAAACAAATTAAAAATACCAAAAATTTCACGCAAAACTTCTTGCACGAAGTGTAAACAGCGCCAATACTTCTTTTAAAGTTGGTAAAAGCGTAAACGAAAAGATAGAGAGGTAAGCCAATGAGCTTGAAAATTCGATCCCTCATAGCCGGAGACGGCGAGCGATTCAGCCAGCTTTATTTGAGCCAAGAATCTTGGCCGCTATTTTACCCGACCGCCTTTATTACCCGCAGCATCCGCCTATCGACGACCCATGCCACACAATTAGTGCATCTTGAGGCCATCAAACGGGCGCTTGAATGGGCAGACCAAAACAATATTGACCTGGAAGTGCGCTTCCAAAAACACGAATTCTTACAGCCGCACGAAATCGACAGCCTGACACGATCCCTGAACACCGCTCGCCGCGGAAAGCCGGGCAAGACCATTGGTGAAAGCAAAGGCAACACGTATGTCTCATATGCCGCCCGGTATTTGAAGTGGCTCGCCGAGGAACTCATCACCGACTCCTACCGCTCTGAAGTCAGAAACATGATTGACCTGCAGCACAAACGGCTGGTCGATAAACTGATTTCCAAAACGGGCTCTCAATCCGCAAGAAGGCAGAGAATACTGAATGAGCATCTCTCTGAAGCAACGCGGGCGCAACTGAAATCGTTATGGATCGAACCGTTTACCGGCCTCTTCCGGTCCGCAGATCGTGGCTCGCGCCTGCGTACCATCGTAATGCTTCGGATTCTCTATGAAACCGGAATGCGGCGCGGCGAAGCGCTCAGCCTGAAACTGAAAAATGTGTCGGAATCGTCTGGTGGGTTGAGCGCACGGTTGGAAATTGAGCGAAATCATCACGATGAGTTCGACAGCCGTGTTGCCCAGCCAGTCGCCAAAACCGAAGGGCGAATCGTACCGATCACATCAGAACTGGAAAAGCAGCTGTCCGAATATATTGCCCAATATCGAGCCGATGTTCCGGGCGTTAGCTTTGACGATGAAGGCTTTATCTTTGTGACGCATCGCGCAGGGCGCGGGCAAGGCAAGCCCCTATCGATCTCAAATTGCGATCAAGCTCTGGCAAGCCTCAAGAAGAACTTTCCCGCCTTGCTTGAACTACACTTCCATTTGCTGCGGCATGACTGGAACTACCGGTTCTCCAAAGAGGCAGATGCAAACAAGATAGATGCGGAAAAAGAGTCAGAAGTACGCAATATCTTGATGGGATGGTCCCTCCAGTCAGAAATGGCTGCGATCTATAATGCGCGCCACGTTCAGGAACAGTCGTTAAGCATTGGACTCAAGGTTGCTAGCACTACCGAAAGGCCCACATCCTCTTCCCCTTCCATTCGAGATGGCGCTGGCACCGGCCCAGAATCTGAGCCTCTTCGTCGCCAACGCCAGATAAAGCGGACCTGATGATGACCGCGTCTAAAGAACCCAAAGAGTTCCCAAGCCTAGACATGAACCGCACCGTTCGGCCGCAAACTAAGCCTAGCGATCTTGTCTGGGAGGGTTCTACGTTAAAGTGGGTTGGAGCTAGAACCATGAATTGCTCAGCTTTCAAGGTATTTGCACCTGAGACCTACCGGTCCTTACAAGACCACTTCATTTCGTTTGCGCAAAGCGGCAAGTACGCGCAAAAGACACTGGAATCTGCAATAGCGGCTATTCACAGCTCTCTCGCCCAGCATCCCAATCGTGAATTTGACCTTGCGTGGATCGTCAACGCAATCAAGCATCCAACCTTCCAAAGTTCCAAAGGCGCAATTACGACGTTCTTCAGATACTGGCATGACCGGTATCCCCATGCCATTACCAGCGACGCACTCCAGTTTCTTGTGCGCTCCCGGCGCATGCCTGGAGGAGCTCCCAACGTCCTATCCGATAACCCGGAAAAAAGCTGGCTCACTGACTTAGAATTTGACGCGATGCTAAGTAGCACTTGGGACAATTATGACCGGGGTACCACCACCACCCAAACCACACTGATGCGTCTGCTATCGCTGCAGTATGCGCGCCGCCCTACTCAACTGGCGCAACTCAAGATCAAAGACTTTGCCGACAGCCCAGCGCCGGGTACCAGATCCGGTGAACGCCGCATCCACTTTCCCGGCGCGAAGGACAAAGGTGCGCAGCAAAACTTCCGGGATAGCAAAGAAGAAGTACACCCGGTGGCCGACCACCTGTGGAACCTATTTCAGATCCAAAAGCAAGATGTGAAAAAACTAGCCGAACAAATGCTGGGCAGATCACTCACCGAGCCCGAACTGACACAACTGCCAGTATTCACCACTCAAATGCGAATAGAGCAGGCCATTAAGATTCTGAGCGAGCACTACCGCGCTGACTGGCAAGCCAACCTTGACCACCACCTATTTCACCTTGACGAAGAACAGATAAGCCGTGTTTTGAACTGGGTATCAAACAATTTAGGAGACAACAGCAACAAAACGGCCCGTCCCATCCCTCCTCTTAGCCACCGCACTGGCCGGCCAATCCGGATCACTGCCACCCGCATGCGTCATACCCGCGCACGGCAGTTGGCACGGCTAGGCACGCCAAAACACGTCCTCTCCTACTGGCTGGGCCACACAAGCGATAGTTCGCTTGCTGCGTACTACAACGACCCTGCCGAGGAAGCACGGCAAATCAACGCCGCCATGAAGGGAGCGCTGGCACCAATGGCCATGGCCTTCACCGGGAGGCTACTGGACGATGAAGCGCAGGCAACCCGAGCCAACGACCCGGAGAGCACGCTGGAATTTGCTGCGCAAGGATATTTGAAGAATGTCGGCAAATGTGGAAAACACAGTTTTTGCGGAACTACGTCGGTTCCCGTCCCCTGCTATCGCTGCAAAATGTTCGAGCCCCTCGTGTACGCGCCGCATGAGGAAGTGTTGCATGCGTTGCAGAAAAGGCAGGCAGAAGAGGATGCAATGATCAAGATCGGCGGTGCTCGTAAACTGCTGTCCCCCATTGATCTCGGACCTGACATCCGCGCCGTTCAAGCCTGCATTGCCAGGTGCAATGCCCGCAAAGCTGAGCTAGAGGCAAACCATGACTGATTCGAACATGATGAACGTCATTCAATTTATCCCGCGCAAGGACCTCACGGCGCAAGAAAATCTCGACGCTTTCATTGCTCTAGCCCGTGACCTCCTCCCCACTTGGGGTCACCTGGAAGGCTTTTCTTGGGAGAGCGTAACCTGGCGGACCACGTTCAGAAACGTTCGTTTCACGAATGAAGAAAATTCCCGCTTGCATCCGTCAAGAACACCCACCCCCGAACAGGTGATGCACCCGGCATTCATGCAAGTGGCAAAGGCGTACCTACGGCAGGGCCACCATCTAAACGACCGCAAGATTATTCTCCTTGAGATGCAAGTGCTGCGCATCCTAGAATACGTGCTCCGGCAGGATATGGGTGTGCCCGACATTACCCAAGTTTCGCAGCGCCACTTCGACCAGGTTATGACCATGCTGAGAGGACGTGCAAATGCGCCAAGCGTTGCTCAAGAACTCCTCAACATCCTGAAGCAACTGGCGGACTACTCCATTGTCACTCCGAGCGCCCATTACTGGCAGCATCCCTTCCATGGAGAGCACACCTATCAAAAAACCCGAGGTTCGCAGGCTCCGCAACATATCAAAGACGAAAAGGTGCCAGATCAGGATAGCTTGCTAGCCATAGCAGAAGTGTTTGCCCGCGGCTTTCATCATCCGCTGGAAGACTGCGATGTGCTAATCACCGGCCTCACGGCACTGCTGCTTTCTGCGCCGACGAGAATAATGGAAACCATACGTTTTAGAGTCGACTGCCTAGGCAGCGAGCAAGACAAGGACGGCAAGACACAGTATTTCCTGAAATATTGGGTTCCAAAAACTAAAAAGTTCGCGCGCAAGCCAATACCAGAAACCATGGCCGAGACGGCCATTGAAGCCGTACGGCGCTTAAAGGAGGTGACAAAAAAGGGGCGGGACCTGGCGAATCACATGGAAGACAAGCCCACTGAATTCTACCCCCATGCGGCCTGCCCACGAGTTCCCAGCGACCAACTGCTTACAACTACGCAGGTGGCCCAAGCCCTGGGGTTTTCAGGTAACAAAAGCGCAGAAGCCTATTTAAAAAGATGGACTGGATCAAGTTCCATGACCGGGTACACCCTAAACTCTTTGTGGCAGATCGTCCTAGCGGACCATCGGCGATCCAACCCTCATTTCCCCTATCAGGAGCCGGTAGTCCAAGGCACCGCGCCCCCGCTGAAAATGTCCGAATCGTTGCTCTGTTGCCTGCGCAACCAGTTTGCGACCGAAATTCTTCCGAGCGCCGTTTTGCTGACCCCCTTCAATCATAATTACTACGCCGGCCGCCTAAGCGCAAGGCAAAAAGATGGGAAGGCATTACCTTATTGCTTTTACACCCGCCATGGCTTTAAAGCCATCAAGTTCAAGTCGCACTCCGCGCGACACTGGCTCAACCGCCTAGCTAAGCAAAGCGGCGTGCCTATCGACGTAATTACGGCTTGGAGCAGTCGTTCGACAAATCGGCAAACCTTAACCTATCTCGACAACGATCAGGGTGCAGCGGCCTCAACTGCCGCCTCCTTGATGGGACAAGAAATGGAGCAAAATACGCAGGCACCTGTCACCAACGAAGAGGCCGAGCTCTACGCCCAAGGCCCCGTTCACCGTAGCCGCTATGGGCTGTGCCTGCGCAGTTGGAGGGTTGGTCCTTGCAATAAATTCGCCGATTGCTTGAACTGCTCGGACGTTTTGATCTGCAAAGGAGACTGGTTTGCTACGGAGGTGATTGCAGCTGAGCGTGACGAACTGGCGAAAACGTATCTCGCTGCGCAAGATGCCATCGCTAAGGGCGAGCGCTCAGCCACGCGGTGGGTGAAGGTAAGCGGATCGCAGATCCAAAAACTGGACGAGTTGCTGTCCATCCTGAATAACGCACAGATCCCTGACGGCAGCCCGATTACGATCACCGGCCCGGCAGATTTCAACCATGAGCAGACCCTAATCAACGAAAAGGCGAAGAAAGCCAGCGTCAAACTGCTGGACAGAACCACTCTGGCTATCGAGTATGGTGCCGACCTGCTGGCCTGCCTCGACGAGTTGAGTAATTAAAAATGCCCAGAACAATTACAGAAAAAGATGTGCAGCTGATAGTTGAGATGATACGGAACTGGCCCAAAAAAGAACCGTTCAAGTGGGAGACCATTTGCATCGGTACCCGAACCATCCTCGGCTATGAGCCGACGAGACAAGCCCTACACAAAAAACCGGCGCTGGTGAACGCCTACCAAGTTAAAAAAAAGCAGCTGCGATCTGAAACGGACAGAATCAGCCATGTGACGAGGCCTCGAACAACGCTAGAGGCAATGGAGAGAATAGCCAAACTCCAAGAGGAAAACGAACAATTAAAGACCGAGCTTGGAAAAATGGCAGAGATTGCTCAACGATTTATCTACAATGCCTCGGTACACGGGCTCAAGCGTGAGCAGTTGATGAAACCTCTCGTAGGAAAGAAGCTGCAATCCTGAATATCGGGAGAGCGATTTTCAATGCTTCGGATCTCGTAATAGCCTCCCTCAACGTACCGTCCCCCGCTCTGACCCACTTTCTCAGGAAATTTGCATCCTAAGTTGCCCCATGTTTAGACCACAATCCTGCTCATGACAGCGAGCGGGAGAACGGAGTGATAAACGTGGCCCTACTTGGAATTATTCGACGCTGGTACATCAGAGACCATATCTCAATCCGGGAAATCGCCCGCCGCCTGGACATCTCCCGCAATACGGTTCGCCGTTATATTCGGTCAGACGCGATCGAACCAGCATACCCAGCAAGGCATTCGCCTAGTTCTCTTGATGAGTTTGCTCCCAGGCTCTCCGCTTGGCTGAGCGCCGAATCCGTTAAATCTCGCAAGCAACGAAGAACCCTGAAACAGATGTTCCTGGATCTGAAAGAGCTGGGATATGAAGGGTCGTACGACCGTGTGGCCGCCTTTGGTAGACGGTGGAAGGCTGGTCAAATGGAGAGGGTCAAATCCGCGAGCAAATCAACACATCCCTCTCTACAGTGCATATTTCAGAGGCTCGTGGACACTTAGTTCGGTTTGAGTTGCGCACTCAAACCGGAACGAACTGGACAGAGCGGCGGCAACCTGGACAGTACGATGCACCCAAAGTCCGTTATTGGCCGGTTGCGGGCTTATTTTAGGCGTTGCGCGAGGTTTTCGATTGCCCTGATTCCAGCACGCATCTTTTCACGTGCGGATGGATTGGCGGAATGCACTCTGATGATCGGGGGCGTAAAGTTTCTTGTTGCAACAGCCTCCTCTATCCACACGATGACGTCGTAGCCAGTCCCATGTTCGTCATCGCCTAGATCATGATCAAGACTGATCTCGACGACACCTCCAGCTTCGAGCAAAGCAATAGTTTCCTCCGGCCAGTAGGTTCGAACCCAGCCAACTGGAGTTGCCCGCTCATCGTCTAAAAACACTCGCATAGATATGTTTTCTGTATTTTTACTAAAGGGATCGTATCGCGCGAAGTCCCCGTTCTAGTGAGGGCAGCTTTTGGCAGATTACGGAAATCTTAGAGGAATAGGCCATCGGGATTGAGTATTTTTTGGTCTTTCAGCGGTCCAGGTCGACTGAACTAGAAGCGTCCACGTCGCCGAACTAGGTGTCCACCATCGCTGAAATACGCACTAAAGCGGTCCTTACAGCAAAGGAATTCGGGGGCCAATGACAGTTTTGTGAGTTTCTGACTGCGGCGTTTTGGCGCGGCGTAGTGCCTCTAGCCACAACTCCCTAGCCTGTCATCAATTCTAGAAGTACTCTATGAGCAAATCAGTTGGTTTTCCCGTGCGAGTGAAAGCCATGAGAATCGATATTGGTGTGCTCTTTTTGTTTTTTATTAATTTTCGTTCCATCAACAGCTATCACTTTGAAGGCACCACCTTTGTGGTGTTCAACATCGAAATGGAAACTATCTGGGAGTTGGCAAGAATATTTCCAACGCCGATGAACTGGTGTTTTTGCATGGAATGGCCCCCTATCTTTCCAAACTAGCCCCGCGTCATCGACCATGTAATGTGGCCCACTACTATGTCTCTTGCGATGATCCTTCTCAAAAAGTATTAATTTCTTTTTAAGGTCAGCATAGAATTCGTCATTACGATTAAAAGTTTCAGCCAATCGCCAGACATCCGGATATCCGGCGATTCGTTTGAAAACAAATTGAGGAAGGATTAACGGAGAAGATTTATTATTTGGCAAAACATGCTGACGCCAAGCTTGTTCTTCATCAAAAATTTCCCGCATTGATTGCCGATAATCCGCTGGCGAACTACCAAGCGACTTCAATATCATTTCGTTTCCCCAACGGAAACGAAAATGTTCGCGAATCATTGGCGCAATCTTCGACTGACCATCAGTCACGTTAAAACCGATAATGTGAGGCGTATCAAGCGTCGATGCAAAATCTAGCAAACTTGGCACCTCGCCAATATTGATACTTGCGCTCTTCGCGTTCACAGTGAAAAGTTTTATTTCCCAGCCTGTTTCAGCTCGAATATCATCATTTTCTTTCTTGATCCGCGTGGATAATCCTTGAGGCACTCCGGCCATGATTGCTATAGGCATAACATATCAACGCGCTTTATGCTTCCAAGCTTTCGCCAAAATATCCAATGGCACCATGATTCTCGCCAGATCACTTTCATCAACCACATCTGCCAAAGCAGCAAACATTTCTTTGTGTTCGTGATTTGGGATCTCGGATTCAAACGAGGAAATAACGGCAGCCTCTTCCGTCGTTTCTGCATCAACAATACTTCTGGGAACAAGCCAAGACGATTTCCAAGTTAACTTCTTTTCTGTACACCAGTGCTCTAACCTTCGCACGATCGTCGTCATGCGGAATTTGTGCCATTCTTGCGACAGATCCAAGCGTTTAATAACGTTCGAAAATGCTCCTAAAGGGGCAGTCGATTTAAGTGCTTTCCGCAACTCAAGTTTTTCTAGATCCCCAAATTCTTGTGATTCATTAATGAAATTTGTGCGATCGCTAATTTCCTGCTCAAAGTTAGTTCTATCAAACGGCACTGCTCCATTTGGAACGTCTGTCCCAGGGGCAACCCACTTCACGCTATCTAGCTCAGGAATATAGTAAGGATCAGTGAAAGCTCTATTTGCGATCTGAGTAACAGCGACGAAAATGTCTCTGCGAATACTGCCAGCAGCCAAATCCTCGTCACTGACTAATAATTCCGTACGACCTGCTGGAACGATTAGGATGTCTTGCCCCGGCCTCTCCTGTATTTGAAGGATCTTATCAAATTGCTTAATGAAATGCCGAAATGATTTGAATGGGTCAGGGGGAAATTCAAGCCCCTCCTGATTAGCTTTTCTACGAATAATTTGACTAAGCGGAGCGCCTGCAATGGGCCGATCAGGAAAATTATCAAGCGCCTCCTTCAATCCCTGTTCAACTATCGCTTGCCATCTTTGATCCATTTCACTGTCCCCCGAATTTGGATAGAAAAACGGGCGCCTCGCGGCGCCCGTTTTCGTTACTACTTTATTCATATTCCACATAAATAGTTCAGGCGAGCCATAAAACATCCCTCAATGTAGGCGATGTGGGCGCTACTACTCGATTGATGTGCAGGCCTGATCAACGTTTTTCGGATGCGCCAAGAGTAAATTGGCCGTACGAAAACATTTGTATTTTACCACCTCTTGAAAATCACGCACATTCATTGGCTTTTTCAAGCTACACATCGGCAAACGTCGCTGCTGCCTTCTCCAGAGCCGAGGCAACGATGCCGCCGCTCTCACCACCGGTCTGCTGCTCCGCCGGGGCATAGGTGCACGATTCCAGGAACACAAAGCTGATGGCGCCGATCAAATCGGGAGACTTGATCCCCTTCTTCCGCAGGCCTTCCTTGCTCATGATGACGTAGCGCAGACCACCGCCCTCGCTGAAGTGATACGGCAGGCGGGTGGCCTGGTCGATGATCTTCTCGCGGAGCTTGACCGTCATATCGTCGGTCCTAATCACGATGCGGCCCTGGCGTACGGCGTCGCGCAGACAGACCATGGCGCAGGCGCGCTGGTTGAAGAAGCGGGCCTTGTACTCATTCTTGAAACAAGGGGCGCCCCCGCTCACGCGCACCACCGTATCCAATAGTGGCGGTACAACTAGGGCCTGTTCACATTTAATCTGCGAGTGCGAGAGGTCGCCAAGCGTTGTCTGCCTAGGCGCGGCGACGCGCCGTGGTGGTGCCACGGCAAGGAGTTGCAACAACGGCAGGCGACGCTTGGCCGTCTCTCCCGGAGGGTTTCCCCCAGAAGGCGCGCTGGCCGCGTTGCACGTCAGGGCTGGTGGCACCACCACCAGCCCTGACGCGCGCCTTGCCAC
>Ga0209414_1000603_pt1 | contig 17348 bp, 16 predicted proteins | sample LakVidmifraction_4_FD_181154 | JGI IMG/M metagenome (GOLD analysis project Ga0209414, IMG submission 181154) | Hypersaline microbial communities from Lake Vida, Antarctica - Brine Hole Two &gt;0.2 micron (SPAdes) (version 2) | ecosystem: Environmental > Aquatic > Non-marine Saline and Alkaline >... | reverse complement strand
ATGAATAATGCCATTAAAGAGAGTTCAGCAACTTGAACGTAAACCTACTGTGTATAGGCCACAAAAAGGCCCACAGGAGTTGTTTCTCTCTTTAGATTGTGATATTATCGTGTACGGAGGGAGTGCAGGGAGTGGCAAAAGCTTTGCTCTGATACTCGACCCTACTCGCAACATAGCCATACGAGGCTATGAAGCACTGCTCTTAAGACGACAATCCACTCAGATTACGTCTGGTGGTGGGTTGTGGGACACATCTTCCATGGTATACCCAGACTTGGGTGGGGAGCAGAAACTCTCGCCACGACCTACGTGGACATTCCCTTCTGGTGCAAAGATTACATTCTCGCATCTACAGCATGAGAAATCTGTAAAAGCGTGGGATGGAGCACAGCTTGCTATGATAGGGTTTGACGAGCTACAGCATTTTAGCAGTACACAGTTCTGGTACATGCTGTCGAGGAATAGGAGCACGTGTGGTGTAAGGAGTTACATTCGTGCTACATGCAACCCCGACCCCGATAGTTTCTTGTTAACGTTGTTGGATTGGTGGCTTGACGATGAAGGATATCCCGTAAAGGAACGGTCTGGTGTTGTTCGTTGGATACTACGTATTGGGGGAGAAGTTCTGTGGTTTGACAGCTATGAAGAAGCACGGAAAATGTACCCACTAAAAATTGCACCGTGGAAAATAAGACAGGATTCCAACAAGTGGCGTAAGGGTAATCCAGATAACGGAAACAAACCGTGGGATTACGACCCTAAGAGTTTTACTTTCATAAGTGCACAGTTGCAGGACAACAAAACACTGATGAAGCTTGACCCGTCATATCTTGGAAACCTCTCGGCTATGTTTGAGTATGAACGCAAGAGGTTGTTACTTGGCAATTGGCACGCAAGACCGCAAGCTGGGGAACTGTTTAAGACCACGTATTGGAACTATATTGAAGCAGAGGACGTACCGCCTCTAAAGCATTTCAAGAAGATAGTGCGATATTGGGACAAGGCTGGAACACTACCAAGTGACGTTACACCAGACCCCGATTACACTGTAGGTGCTCTGATTGGAATTGACAGACAAGATAAGATTTATGTACTGGACATCAGACGTGGAAGGCTCGAACCAGCAGACGTTGAGAACCTTGTAAAGGATACAGCGGAAGCGGATGGGAAAGATGTTGCTATTTGGATTGAAAGAGACCCTGGCTCTGCGGGAAAATCGGAATCTTCGCATTATACGAGATTGTTAATGGGACATGATGTACACACGAACAACAAACGTACATCCAAACTCGTATACTGGAGACCATTTGCCTCACAAGTCAAAGGTGGAAACGTGAATATTGTGAGAGGGACGTGGAACAGGGCATTTGTTGACGAACTAGCAGGTGTTACAGATGGCACACAGACCTCACATGATGACCAAGCTGATGCATCGAGTGGTGGTTTTATGGTTGTTGCAAGACAAATGGCACGTCAGAGTACAGCAAAAGCTGTGAAGAACATAAAGGTAAGTTAATGAAGTACACAAAAGAAGAGAAAGCACAGTTTATGAACATCTACCACGAAGCACTGGAAGAAGCTATCTCCGTGTTGGATAAACAGGAACGTTACTTCATGGAACTTATTGCATTTGCGGCTACACACGACTATGACGATATTCCCGAAAAGCACCAGAAAGCTCTTCCTGTGGCACGTAAAAGTGTTCCTTGGAGAGCAGATGCATCTACTTTGAAGATAAATAAGAAAAGCGCACGTCTCTTTGCACAGAATACAATAGTGAGGGCACGTAATGTCAAGTAAGAAATCCCTGTTTTCAACAGCAACCACAGCTTTGTTTGAAAAGCTGTTTGGGGACATGTTGTCAGATGCTAGGCGTAAGATACAGAGAGCACCATTCTCTGTTGTAAACGCACCTCTTGAAATGGCAGAGCCAGCAAAGGTTGACGTGAAATTAACACGTCAGTTGTACCGAAACACAAACAACATGTATGCAATGTCTGCACATTTGGTCAAACCTATCATAGATAGCAACTGTTCCTTCATTGGAATACCAGAAATACGTTCAGCAAACAAGAAAACACTGAAAACTGTGGATGATTTCAAGAAGTTGTTACCTTTTCATCAGATACACAGGATATCTGAACGAGAAGGAACAGCGTATATTTGGCCACAAATAGACCAAAAAGGCAAGATAAAGTTCGTAATTATACGTCCAGAAACCGTTGAAGACATCCCTATTGACCCTGTAACGAAGGAAATCAGTGCCTTTATCATAGTTGACCAGTTCAACTACAAGACAAAAGACAGAAATACGCACAACATGAAGACTACTGTAACAGTAGACAAAGATACCATAACAACGGTTAATGTTTGTGACGAAGCTAAGTATAGTGGCACGAAAGTAGTAAAGAACGTGTTTGGATTCATTCCAATCATACCTTTCGTAAATGATGCAGAGCCTTGGGAAGTAAGAGGCCACAGTGAGATTGAGAATATTGAACCACAGTTAAAATGGTACAATGATATTTCGGTGGAAGCTGGACGTGCGCAGAAACGTGACGGACATCCAAAGATGCAGGTTACTGCAAATGACCCAGAAACATGGGTGGACAACAACTTTGGTGTTGGTACATGGGAAAGCTTAAAATCTGGGCGAGCTTCCTTACGTATCGATGACAGAAACTTCTTTATCAACCAAGCCGCACAAACAGCGGAGGAAGAAAGTGAGGTTGTATCTTACATCGAATCCAATAGGGTTACAGGGGAGTATAATGTACTGTCTGAAAAGTCATTCACAAATATCATTGAAGGTTCTCAGACACTAGAGATAGTAATGGGCGCAAGTATGGGCACATCATTATCTTCTGTACGTGAGCAACGCCCTGTGTACATAAAGAAGATTGAAAGAAAGCAGATACAGTATGAAGCAAGTTGGAGATTGGTTGTTAAGATTGCACTAGACATCCTTTCCTTTGCAACATTCAACAAATATGAAACTGAAAGCTTTGTGTTTGTGTGGCCAACACCAGACTTTGCATCTGAACAAGAGAAAGCATCTACGCTCAACACTCTTTCTACGTCACTTATCAAGGCTAAACAAGCAAATATCCTTAGTGATAAAGAGATATATGAGTCCCTAAAAGTACTTGATATACTGCAAGTTGAACAGGATTATGCAACACACGTTAAGGAAATTGAAGAAACAGCGAAAATTATGACTGAAAGAGAAGAAGACAAACGAGCAAAGCAGGACAACATTATGAATAAGCGTATTGCAGACGGAAGTTACGACAATACCGCTGTTAATGATGATAATGCCAAAGGGGATGATGCAGATGCCACCAAAAAGTAAATATGAACAACATAGTACGCAATTTAGGTCTGTTGTTGTTACAGACGTATTACCGGATACTGTTCCCGTAGGAAATACGGATGCAGTCTCCAAGTTGTTTGCTGACATGGAAGCTCTTGAGTTTGTAAATGAAGTATTGCTTGGCGAAGACCACAAAACTGATGACTCTTCTGGAAACATTGTCCTCACGGAAGAGTGGGCTAAATCTTATGCTTTAGCGGTTAACGAAAAGCCAGGATTTACTTATATTAAAGGACATGCAGACGCAGGTCATTGGGCAATGAGAGCTATCGCAGATGGGTACATTGTTGGTGCTACTGTGAAGGACAACAGGCTCTTGTTACGGAACAGGCTTATTGTAAAGAAAGGTGTGGAAGCACAGGAACTTGTAGAACAGACCATGCGTGAGATATCCGCAGGGCAATTGTCTACTTCTACAGGTGATATTCAAAAGCGCAAAATTGTGTGGACTGAGGATTTATCCGACTACACGCAGTATGCAATAGAGTCGGTAAAGAATCAGACAAATGCAATCGTTGAACATGATATGCACGCTTCTGATGCAAAGATTGTAGGAGCAAACTTTAGAATTGGTTCTTATGATGATAATGGACTTCTCGTTCCAAGTGAAGAGAACGAAGAAGAAGACAACGTAGAAGGAGAAACACCCATGAAGTTTACTGAATTGATAGACGGAGTAAAGACTAGTCTCAAGGCTGGTGGTGACGGAAATCTACAAACTGTTGCAAAGGAGCTTGGTATCGAAATGCTCACACCAGAGCAGAAGACACAGCTTTCCGTACTGACAGGTTTGAATTTGAAGGCAGGTGGGGATGCTGATGCTTTTATCACAACCATCCTCGCAGAACGTACAGCAACGTTCGATAGCCTCAAAGATGCGGAACTCACAAAAGAGTTCACATCTAAAGAGGTTCTAGGTATTGCAAAGGACATGTTCACACTCAAGACTGGTGGGCTGACTGACATTCAGACGGAAGTGACAAGACTCAAAGGTCTTGCCTCAATAAAGAACATGCAGACATTTCTTGCTAGTACCGTAGGTTTTGTACCTTCGGATGGTGCAGATGTGGAGAACAAGACTGCAACAAAAATAAAGGTAATGGAGGCTTAACATGGCAATGACTGATTACAAGACTAGCAACTATGATTTTCACGAGCAAACACTGAACGACAACCAGCCATCCGTGAAAAACACTGCAACAAGAACTGTTGTTCATTACGAACTCGTGTTGTTGAATGGGTACTTCGGGGAAGTTCGGCAGTACGAAGGAATCGAACCCAATGCGAGAGGTCGTATTTGCATTGAGCACGCACGAACACTGCACACTAGTCAAGTGAAAGCCGGTCTTGCAGAAGACGCTTTCGTTGTTGATGCTGTTGTGTTTTTCGTACCACAGGCGTTGCTTGTTGAAGGGTACTTGTGTGCTGTATCAGAAGCCGATGCTGTACCTGTTGGTATCATCACTGATGCAGACTCCTTGAGTGCATGGGTGGAGTTTCGTCCGTTTAGTCAGTCCTCAGATGTAAGTCTGATGCGTGACGAACTCGTCAAGATTGTTGAAGCTGTTTAAGCATAAGGGGGAAGTATAAATGAAAATTACTACAAGAGAATCTTTGCTTACTGATATGCAAGCAAAGTTTAGTGCTGGACAAAAAGTGTATGTACAGAATGAAGCATGTGCACATATTGTTCCCACCAGATTTGGTAGTGCAAAAGCTATCATGGAAATGGGAAACGACAAAGCCTTTAAGGTGATGGATTCTGTGAAAGAGTTTGGCTCTAATATACCCATCACAATTTCGGGTAAGTACACAAGTGGTTTTGATGTACCTCTCGATGGTGTCAGTTCAATGAAAGATTTTATTGTGACAAGTAAACTTGCCTCAAACAGTCTTCCGATTGATTGGCAGAACTTTTGGGATGCACAGCGAATTGATTTGACAATCAAGAAAACTCTGCATCAGACAATCCGTCAGTTGTTCTACGATGTTGTTAGCACACCTAATGCTACTCCTATCATGGAACTCCGTGAAATGTTCCCTTATGCTTTCGAGTTTAAGACGAACAACGGTGAGGGGCAAGCTGTACCACAGGGTCAGAAGAGAATGGGTCAGAAAGACTTTATGACATTCTACATCAAATGCACTGGTTTTGCTTTCACTCTGCTTGCTGATTTGTGGGATGTAACATTTGACATGGCGAAAGTCAATGAAGGTGTTGCAATGGCGTATGGTCTTACTCGTGATGATGATGCAATGTCACCAATTCTCAACTACGACTATTCCATTAACACCAATGGTGTTGCACAGAGTGGGCCTTACGTGGATGCCGAAATGGGAAGACAGGAACTTCTGTACATGACCATGGATGATGCAATTGATGATGCTTCTGTTCGCACCGACCCTCTTATCGCAGATAAGAAGATTGATGCTACCGGTCTTATCCTCCTTTGTAACTCTTACGATGCTAGACACATCGGACGTATTCTTGGTGGACTTCCAAGTGTTGCCGAACGTAAGTATCCTGGGATTTCTGATATTTCTCAGCTTGTTGCGTACGATACTGAGTACATCGACTTTGAAGACCACACAAATACCTTTACTGGTGTTCCTGTGGGCAAGTGTTATCTTGTGAAGCCTAACCGCTACATGAAGATTGCTATGAAGCGAGAACTCACTATGGAAGTTGACGAGCAACCAGACGTCAAGACTCTCACACAGTCTCAGAAAGCTTGGTACTATGCAGAATCAATCTACAATGCAATTGGTATTGCCAATTTCATTCAAGAAATTACTCTGCCAGACTGGTAAACTAATTTTCGTATGTACCCTACGGAGTTAATCCTCCGTAGGGAATCATTGAGGTGATTATGACAGACCTTGACTTGTTGAAGAAGTATGTATACCCCTATTATCAGACTGACGATGATACGTACTTAGAGTTGCTTCTCATAGATTATAGTAGACCCGCAAAGACAGCAAGTATACTGTGGATGCAAAGTGCGACTTTAATCTGGTCTGGTGGGATAAAAGCATACGGAACAGGAAGTACAAGCACTTCGTTTCAGTCTTTGAAAGAAATATCTGATTTCTGTAGAGCACAAGCAAGAGTGTATAGAGATATGGATAAATCGAACAGACATTCTGGTTCTCTTGCAGTTGCTGTGGATAAGATGGAGTTTGTTGGAGGGGCATCCGATGAATATACTCATTGATGTTCTACGTAGAGCAGAACACACTAGAATACTAACAGACCCAGCAATGGTTTTGTATACTGCATATGAAACAAAAGAGAATGCATACGGGGTTTTGATTCCAGATATATCAAAGACTCCTACAGTTATAGAGTTAGGCCCTGTTATGATAGTTCCTGTACAGAAACCAGAAGTGCAGAACAGTAACGGGGAAGATGTGAGTGCATGGATAAATGATTTTCTTCTTATTGGGGAATACACCATGAGCTGGATACAAAGGGGGCTTGTAATTGGGCATAATGCAAGGAAATATCGTATTCTGGAACCTGTGTATATTACTCGTTATGGTGAAATTATCGCAATACACGCCCATTTAGATGATGTGACAGACAATCAAGGGGATATGAGTGCAAGTATTGTATTATCAGCAGGTGCGCTTGCCCCATTCGTGATAGGAGGTTGATATGCAATTGAGATTCGCATTAGATGGTGTAAAAATAGATAATGAAAGTAAAATAGCTTCTTGTGACAGGATACACGCTTTCAGTATCATAAATGCTTTGCTCTTTCAGCTTGCATGTACTGATAGTACACAAGAGAAAGTTGTTGTTGAGCAAGAGGAAGAAGTCGTAGACCCAAGTAGGGGAGAGCGACTTCCACAAAGACCGTAATGGCTAAGTTTAAACCAGCTAAGTACAATGTACAAGAAGCTGAGGAAGCCATCCGAAAGTCGTCTGCCAAAGTACTTGGAAATATAAACAAGTACTTTGTAGGAAAAGAGGACGAGGTAGCACGTGCGGCTGAGTATACTGTAGAGTCAATGCGGTATACGTGGGATTTGAACCAGAACATAGGTTCACCAGATGCCCCAAAAGCCGGAGCATATTGGCACAATTGGACATATGTGGCAGTTACAAACATGTTCTTTAAATCATATCACGTTGGTGGTAGTATTGGTTTTTATGGATACTACGGTTCTGCTGTATTCTATGCTGGTGCACTAGAAGAGAAAAGACATGCATTGGAAACAATGATGAATTTGTTCTCAGACAGATTCTTAGCTCAAGTAGAAAGAATATATGGGTCAAAGATTATATAAGGAGGAAGTATGATAGTACGTGCGTTAGTTAATTTTTTAAAGACGCAACAAACAGATATAGCTATGGTTCTTCCTGTTAGTGGTGAGCTTGTTGGAGTAGGTGAAGCAGTATTGCCTTACATTCTTATAGGTGAAATGATGCACCTAGGGAGAGCAGAGAACAGCACAGGCAAGTTCTTTGTACGTGTGTGTTACCCAAAGAACTATCAAGATGAACTAGACCAATTTATACTTTTTACGTTGTATGAGTTATTAAACAGAAAACACATAAGTGTAGTTAATGGGACTATTGTTACAAGAACGCAAGTATTTGTAACATCAGAAATAACGGATATCCGTCCGGCTAGTACGGCAGGGTATATCTATCGTGAAAGGGTACTTGAAGTACCAGTAAGATGGAGGTAACATGAAGTTTAAGTATTACATCGGGCCTCTTTTCCTTTGTGAGAGCGAAACAAAGTGTAACATTGGAAAAGATTTCCCTGCTGTGCGAGAAGTGGTGGAGAAGGACGTTAAGCCCTTACCCAAAGTGGAAGAGGATACAAAGTTCTCAAGCAAAAAGAAAGAAACTGTTAATGGAACAGTTAAAGATGGGGAGGGTAAGTAATGTATAACGAAGATAAGCGTACCGGTTTTTCAAACGAGGGTTTTTGTGTCCGCAGAAACAATCCCGATGGTTCTGTACCTAGTGTAACCAATCACTTGGGTTTCGCTGGTACTGTGGACTTGAGCGATGCAGTTGCAACTGACGTGCTCTCATATCGTTGGGACAGGACAGGAGATTTTGTTGACCTTGTTGTGGACATGACCACTGTAGGTACGGACAGTGTGGCTACTGTAGCCGAAGTTATTACTGCACTAAACGCAGCAGTACCTTTCAGTTCTGTTTTCTTGGCTTCTGCGGATGAAGTAACAGGAAGACTCAAGATTGTGAATGCAGTTGGAGTTACAGACAAAACTGACCTTGAAGTTAAGGGTGCAATCGCTGTACTCCTTGGGTTTGGGGTGTCTGGTGATGCAAAAGCTATTGGCACTGCATGGGTAAACTGTTTCGATGATTCCGGTGCTGTTGGCCTTCCTCACGTGATGAAGGACAAGGAAGAGATTGAACAGGAATCTGGAAGTGGTGTTATTGACACGATGATTATTGATGCAATCAATAAGGGGTATAGTCCGGCTCTTGCTCTTACGGACGAAAGATACGACCTTAGAGAATGTATCGAGGGTGGTGTGTATGACGAGACTGCTCGGTCTTACACTCCAAGAACAACTGACCAACCTTACGCTCCTGTTTGTTCACTAGAGGTATTCGTGGCTAAGTATAGTGGTGGTTCTTCTCATAGAGGGGATGCTGTCGCATACAAACAGTACGTGATGCCTAGTGTGACTGGCAGTGAGACAGACATGTCATTTGAAGTCAAATCATGGGCGAGCTATGGCTTTGATTGTACTGCAACTGAGTGGACAGACGTTTCTGGTGTCAAGCACAATGCTTGCATAGAGTTTGACCTTACCGTAGCGAAAGCTCTTGCTCTTGGCGTTCCTGCATAATCATTTAGGATGTGGGTATGTAACAGTGCCCACATCTTTACAATTGGAGAAAAACGTGGATATAAAAGGTAAAGATGGATTGCAAGTAATAAAAGACAACACTGATTTTGTACTTGGACTTCCATGGAACGGAGAGATTGGTTTATTCACTATTCACATGCTTAATGCGACACAGCTACGTGCATGTGGAGACTTCACCACGTTAGACCTTAACAATGATGAAGAGCAAGAAGAGATTACTCTTGATTCTCTTATAGCTATAAAGAACATGCAAGAACGACTGATGCAATCATCTATGGTAAAACCTACGTATGATGAAGTACTTGAATGGTCACAGACAACCTCTACGTACAAATCAATGAAAACGTTGATAGCGAAGACACGTGCTTTAAACAAGCAAACAAAAGATATAGAAGAAGCCAGAATGTATGAAAAAGAAATTAATTCTATCGAGATTAGAATGAGTTTCCTTTTTCCAGACGATTTTATGAGTGCACTTACAGCTATTCTGTTGCAGAAGAACTGTACAGACATAAGTAAAGTTACAAAGCATATGCTCTTTGAATGGGCATGTATGGCGGAACGTGGAGACGATAATCCTGCTGACCATGCTAGTGGTATGTTCACAGAGTTTCAACGTGAGGACATAAATAAGTATGCTTGGTTAGAGCTTGCACACTTCCGTGAAATGGAAGATGTAAAAAAGAATTCAAAGAAGAATTGGGTACGTGGACATAAAAAGAGGTAAGCATGGCAAACCAGACAGGCGGAGTAATAGAAGCGGAAGTTAGATTAAACCTCACAAAAATGCGAGGTGATTTACGTATCCTCCAAACAGGTATTGCAACAGCAGGTAAGAAGCTTTCAAATTCTGTGAATGAAAATGTTGGGGAAGTAAACAAGCAGTCCTATGCTTTTATCAATGCACTAGCTAATATGTCTAAACGTGGTACAGCAGACATTTACAAGTTCAAGAGTACGCTCGTTGCATTACGTGCAGAGTTTATGAAACTTGCGAAAGCTTCTCAACAGTCTACTAAACCTAACAGTAACATAAAAAGAAATGAACAAGCATATCAAGATGCACTCAACACAATTGATGTGTTGCTTGGCAAGATGGATGTACTAGAGGGGAAACGTAAGACTTCTAATGCAAAAAAGAAAGTAAATGTAGCGGAACAAGTAAAAGATGAAAAAGCACAAGCCACAGAAAAAGTTAAAGCTGAAAAGAAGATTACAAAAGAAATAAAAAAGACTGAAAGTGCAGAGAAGAAACGTGGACAAACCACAAAAACATCTTTTGCGCAACAAGCTATGGCTATGGCAAGTGGTATGACTATGTACACTGTGCTTAGAAGAATACTTATGGAGATAAACCAAGTACTCCGAAAGATGGTTACAATTACTGCTGAATACCAGCAAGAGTTAGCTAACACACAATCAGTACTCCAATCGACAACCTCTGAGTTACGTGCAGTAGACAATGCGGCACGTAGAGCTGGTGAGACTACATTGTTTACTGCTTCACAAGCGGCTAGTGCATTGTACTACATGGCATCTGCTGGTTTGACTGCTACTGAATCTATACAAGCATTAGATGGTACGTTGGCAATGGCGCAAGCTACAGGCAAAGGCTTGTCTGTTGTAGCTGAAATGATGAACGTAACTCTTGCACAGTTTTCTCTCAAAGCAACAGAGTCCACACGTGTTGCTAATACGTTGACTGCTGGTATTGTAAGTTCACAGGCTACTCTTGATAAGTATAAAACCTCAATGGCACAAGTAGGCCCTGTTGCGGAAGCAACTGGACACTCACTTGAAGAAGTTGTTGGGTTGTTGAATAACATGTATGATTCTGGTATGCAAGCTTCACGTGCTGGACGTGCAATGCGTAACGGACTTGCAGAACTTGCAAGTGAAACAAGTGCTACGTCTAAAAAGTTATCTAAAATGGGCATAGACTTTAAGGATATTGATGTATCTGCAAACTCTCTTGTTGATGTGTTCTCTAACCTAAGCGATGCTAATCTATCTGCTGGTGAAATAATGAAAGCGTTTGGTAAGGTCATTGGCCCACAGATGCAGATTCTTATTCGTTCTTCCCGTGAAGAACTAGAGAAATATCAAAATGATGTAACGGACACAAACAAAGCATTCAAAGCCGCACATATTCAACTTGACACACTCCATAGTGATTACACTATTCTCAAGTCTGCTACAGAAGCTCTGTCTATTACTTTAGTTAATGCAGTTACACCAGCAATGCGTAGTGTAGTACAGGTGGGGATTAGCTTTATACGTGGTTTCAATAAAGTAATAAAGACTATGCAGGGGGCAAGAAGTTCTGCTGATATTTTTTCTGAATCTATAACAGCATTGAAAACAGCTTCTGCGGAATATGCAAGGATACAAGTTGAATTAACTACAAATGTGGAGAATTTAACTACAGCAGAGAAAGCATTATATGAAATACAGTCTAGGCGTATAATATTGGACTTACGTAAAGACTTGCAGGATTTGTCTAATGATTATGACAAAGCAATAGAAAAAACAGAAAAGATGACGAAGATAAACAAAGCCGCAGAGCTGGGGCAAGAATATGCAAGCATTGTGACAAGCATAACAGCTCTTATGAGTGCACAAGGAGACACTAGGCATACAGAAGCGCAAGAAGCTGAACTAGAGAGTTTGATTGCTACGTTAAAAACAACGCAGGATGCATACAAAGAAGCCAATGAAGAAATAAACGGTTTTGGGTATACTGCTGGAATGGGTACATCCATTCGGAATACGTATGCTAAGGTTAAGGCAGATGTAAGCTTACTCGATGGTGTAGTGAAGCAACTTATGAGCCATTCAGAAGATGGTGTGCAAGCATTATTGGAGTATGGTACAGAAGTTGGGTCATCATATAAAGATGTTTCTAACGAAGTATTGAATATCACTGGTCGTATTTCAGAAAGTGCACTTGACTCTGAAACCAGTTTGGCATCCATGATAGATGCAACTAAGATTTCGGTAGCTGTTGCAGGACAGCTGTATTCAGAAGGAATGTTGACTGATAAACAGTTACTTGGTGTACGTAAAGAATTAGTGGACATGATTAAAGCGGAAGCAGAAGCTTATACAAAGAAAAAGAACGCTGTGGACGAAGTTATTGAAGGTGAGTACGAAGCAATAGATGCACTGCGTTCACAAATAACTGCTTCTACTGATGTATCAAGTTCGTTGAATACAGCCACTGAAAGCTTACTTAGTACAGCACAAGCATCTGGTAAGACAAGTCAGTCTGCTGTAGTGCTTGCGAAGACCTTTGACTCTCTGTTAGGTAGTCTGCACACAAATGCTGATGCACTTGCTGAGCAGGTCAATCTAACAAGAGAAGCTAATCTTTTGCTGGTAGACGAGAACATGCATGTAGGAGAGGCTTCTAAAGTATTATTAAAAAAGATTGCAAATACACAAGCTGATGTTGAGTTACGTAGGATAAGTATACTACTTGCTCAGAATGAAGCACGCTTACTTGTTGAGCGTAACAGAGCATCAGAGGACTTCACCATTGCAGAGGGTGAACGACTTGATACTCTTATAAAAGGATATGAGACACAGTTGCAGGGCTTGGATGAATGGAAAAACAAGTATATAGATGCAGAACGTGACATGCGTGAAGCACGTATAGATTCTGCGTATGAAGAAGCTCACACAGCTTTAGCCTTTGAACAAATTCTTGCGAAGAAACAACTTATGGTAGAAGAGTACAAGCAAGTTGCTATAGGGGAACTTGAGGACGAAAAGAAAAAGACTATTGATGCACAAAAAGAAGCGTCCGAAGCAACAATTAAAGGGTACGTTACAGAACGCACCGAAAAGTTACGTATACAGGAAGACTTTTATACAGCAGAACAGAATATAGCAGAGGCATCAAAGCAAAAAGCACAGTCCCTTGCAGAGCTTGCACGAGCAGAAAGTCTTGCGTATGCCGAGAGTGTGTACGCAAAAGATTTGGAAGACAATAAGGGTAATGCGGTAGAGCTAGCTCTAGTGGAAGAACGTTATCTTACAGATAAGAAGCTTGCCAACGATACGTACAGGACAAGTTTCAATGGTGCAAGTACTACATGGTCAAAAACGCTTATTGCAAATGCTAAAAGAAATAACAAAGTGCTTGAAGACTTAAATAAAGAGCATAACGATAAAGTTACTGCTGAACAGTCACGTTTTACTGCATGGGCTACTGCAATCAACACTAAGTATTACGATGAAGAACAACAGCTCCTTGCGTACTATCAGATACAACTTGAGAAAGCCGATGACGCACACAAAGCATTGTGGGAAAAAGAGATTGAACGTCAGACTGCTGTTATTGAGAAGTGGGCAGAACTTAACGAGCTAAGTCAAGCTTATATTGACATGCTTGCTAAACAGACACTTGCTACAAGGGAAGCAAGAATACAGGAAATGCTTACAGTTGGGGACATTGAAGGTGCAACTGACATGTATTTGGAACTGTCCCGTGCTAAAGAGAAAGCAGATAATGATGCACTTGATGCAAAGTACAAGGCTACAAGAGAAGAGATTGGTCTTGCAGAATTGAGTGTGGAGAAAGAGCAAGAAAGACTTGACAAGTTAGCAGGGCTTAAAACAGCATACGAAGTAGCACAGACAGCGATTACTACATTTTACTCAAATGAGCGTGATGCTGTGTCCGAAGAGTACACAGAAAACGAAGAGGAACGTATCAAAAAGCTAGCTGATGCATGGCTCACTCTTACATCTTCTTTTGATAAGTATACAGATGCACTCAAGACTGCGCAGAATGACGAGGAAGAAGTAGCTTTTGAAACTGCTATAGGCACTGGCGAGTTTGTAAAGGCTAAAGAAATACGTGATAAGCTACGTGAAGAAGAGAAGCAAGCGGATATTGATAATGCTGGTGAGACACTTAGAGTTGCGGTAGCGTCTAAACAAGAAGAACTTGACAAGAAGAAGATTACACAAAAAGAGTTTACCGACTATGTAGAAAAACTGGAAGGGTTGCACACAATCGCTCTTGATAAGATTGATGAAGTATATCTCAGTAAAGCACGTTTAGATGCACTTACTCTTGCAGAAGAGCAGAAAGCATATGACGAGGATGAAGTAGCACGGAAGAAGAAGCTTTCTGACGAAGCAATCAAGATTAGTGAGGAACGTGCAAAGGTAAACAAAGCTATTCTTGTTGACGTGATTGAAAAGACAGAGGAATACCAAGATGCTGTAAATGCACTTAACATACAGGAAAGAGAAAGAGAGATTGCAAAGCTTAAAGAAGCTGGCAATTTCACGGATGCTCTTACTGCCTCTATTGCCTTAGAGGAAGATGCAAACGAACTTAAACGTACAGCTATGGAAGCTTACTTTGCAGAGCAGGAAGTGCTTAACAAGAAAGCATACAACGATTCTGAACAGACAGCAGAAGACCGTAACAACTACGTTAAAAGGTTTAATGCAATTATAGCAAACGAAAAAGTATCCTCTTCTCTTGTACAGGAAGAACTAGATAAGAAACTATTTAATCTACGCAGAGAATATGGACTTGAAGAAAGAACATGGGAAGAGAAACTTGCAGAAGACCGTGTAAAAGCAGGGAAAGAAGCAATTGCAATTATTGAGAATAGGATTAAAGTACACTCTGAAATGATGAAGACTTTCACAGCGCAGACTGCTACGTATGCTTCTGCTGTTCAATCTCTGCAAGACAAGGAAACGGAAGCAGAGGTGTCACGTCTTACAGGTATAGGCAACTTCACGGAAGCACAGGCTCTTGCTGTAGAGCTTGAAAAGGATATAAATGCACGTAAAGTAACAGCTATGGAAGCTTACTTTGCAGAGCAGGAAGTGCTTAATAAGAAGACGTACCAAGATTCTGAAAAGACAGCAGACGATTACAACAATTATCGGTTACGTAAAGGTGCAATAATTGTACAAGCTATTGAGTCTGGTATTCTGCTGGAAACAGACCTTCAAATAGAGCTTGCGACACTCAAGAAAGGATTTAGTAAGGATGAACTTGGCTACGTGAAAGCAAAGACAGACGCACTTAGTGCAGAGTTGAAGGCTCTTACTGAAAACGTAGCTGGTTATCAGAAAGCTTTGGATGCGCTAGACACAGCCGGTATGCAGAAGAAGATTGTTGATTATAAAGACAAGGGTGAGTTCACGAAAGCTCTTGCTGTAGAGAAACAACTTACAGCAATAGCACAGAAAGAGTCGCTTGATAACCTTGTTACGTTTAGGGATGCTCAACACGCTATAAACGCAAAAGAATATACTGATGGTAATCGTACATATGCAGAGTATCTTGACCAGCACGCTCTTATCAACACGAGTGCTCAGTCTGCTATCAATCTCATAAATGAGCAGAAACGTAGAGAAGACTTGCTTACAGAAGAAGAGTACCTTGCACTGAAAGAAGAGTATTGGAAAGAGTACACGGAAGCTGTAGTAAATAGTTTGCTCCAATCATTCAATGCAGTTGGCGACATGATACAGGCTTTTGCTACAAGAGAGTTAGATGCATTACAGCTTGCCCACGACAGAAAAATGGATTTCATGCAGGACGAGTTAGACGAAAAACTTAGAATAGCTGGTGTTGCGGAAGAGACTGCTGTAGAGAGTGCACAACGTGAGCTTGAAGAAGCTATGGCAAGCTCTGATGAAAAGACTATAAATGAGAAGAAGAATGCTCTTAAACGTGCAAAGATAGAAGAAGACTATCTTGAAAAGATGAAGAAAGCAGAGGAAGACTTTGCTTGGAAGAAAGCACAGTTATCTTACGCCTCTGCTATGACCGCATGGACATTCGACGCTGTGTCTATAGCATCTAATGCTGTAGTTGCTATGTCAAAAGCTATTGCAACACTTAATCCTTGGATAATTGCTGGTACTGCTGTATTAAGTGGTGCACAGGTTGCGGCTCACCTAGCTACTGCACCTGTTGCTCCAAGTAAAAGTGATTACTACGGAACTGGTGGTATGATTAAAGGTACACCAGAAGGTACAAGTATTATTGCTGGTGAGAAGAACAGGACAGAAGTGGTATCCAATCCAGAACAAATGGCTAACCTATTAATGGCAATTGGCAATGGTAGCATGAGGGGCAAAGATGGCATGGAGATTACTTTCATAATGAAAGATGTGCATGACAAGGAACAAGCTAGATATGTGGTACAGGATGTTATAAACAAAGGCGTGTATTTGATTGATGCACAAAAGGGAATAAAGAAGGTGACAAAGTGAGATTATTATATGACAATAAACTAAAGGTTGCTTCAATCACAGCGACTACAGTGAGTGCTAACTTCCCTCTTGGTAATCTCATGGACAACCTGTTGGCACTTCCGTATATGGCAACAGATATAACCGTTGATATTACGATTATATTTGATGCACCAGTAAAAATTAACACTGTAGCTTTTGCATCGCACAATGCTACTAAGTGCATCATATCATATTACACACTGTCTGCGGATACAGGTTATGTGTTTCGTAGTACTAATGAAGCATTGCTTGATACTGATGTCATATACTCTGCTGAATACATGGTAGAGAAGGTTGTAGTACGTTTTGAAGGTAGTTCATTAATAAGTGTTGGTTCTCTTATGATAGGAGAATATTACACAATGCCTAACCCAAATGCGTACTACGCAGAGAAGTATGTGATAACCAACCAGCGCACCGATACACGATTCGGTGGAGTGTATGGTAGTGATGGTGTTAGGCTTCTTGTACTAGAACCTTCGTTTGCAGTAGTTGGGCATACAGAGTACAAAGAGATACTTGCAATAACTGCATCTTTGATTAACTATAATCCTGTATATGTGGATATGACTGAAAGTAACCATGTGTACAAAGAACCTTTGTATGCAACACTTGACATGTCTGAGATTGCTACGCAGAGAGACCAAAGACGTGACGTTTCAAGTAACCCGAAACATTCTTTCTCACTAACTATTAAGGAGGCACGCTAATGGCTATAACTAAACTGGTGAGTGCTGGAACACCTGTACCTACTACTGGAAATGACGATTGGCAAAAGGCAATGGCCCAGCTTACAGCACTCAAGACTGTTATGGCTGGAAACCAGATGCAT
>Ga0209414_1000602_pt1 | contig 17357 bp, 17 predicted proteins | sample LakVidmifraction_4_FD_181154 | JGI IMG/M metagenome (GOLD analysis project Ga0209414, IMG submission 181154) | Hypersaline microbial communities from Lake Vida, Antarctica - Brine Hole Two &gt;0.2 micron (SPAdes) (version 2) | ecosystem: Environmental > Aquatic > Non-marine Saline and Alkaline >... | reverse complement strand
CAACTACTATGAGGATTTTATAACCAATGCACAAAAAATAGGAGAAAATATTGTTTCTGATGCAGTCAAAGTATTAAAAGAAAAAAATGGCTCACTTACTATTACAACAAGTGTTGTTAGTGGTCTTCCTAAAAAGGAAATTTTAGAAAAAGCGGAATCTTTTGATGCAGATTTAATCGTAGTGGGTTCACAAGGGCAAGGAGCATTTTCACGCCTTTTATTGGGCTCCGTTTCACAATATTTAGCAACCCACGCCAAATACTCAGTAATGATTGTGAAAGAAAAAGAAGATGCTCAAGCATTTATAAATAAGAATAAAGCATAAAACAACCTAATCTATAAAATATTCAGATTATGAAAATACTGTTAGCAATAGATGGTTCAAAGTTCAGCCACGAGGCTGTGGATAAAATTGCGAGGATGCAATTTTCATCCCAAACCGAGGTGCGTATTATATCGGTTTTCCACAATTCCTTTTGGCCAACGGTTCTAGAAGAAGCTGTTACTGGTGGAGTGATGGATAAATTCTATGAAGAGGCTATATATCTAGCACGAAAATCGGCAGAAGATATTGTGAAAGATGCTGCCCAAGTCATAAATGCCAAGAGTTCTTCATTATCAGTAACCACTATTGCTGTTGATGGCTCTCCAAAAAAAGCAATTCTGGATGAAGCAGAAACTTATGGTGCTGATTTAATTGTAGTTGGATCCCAGGGAAATAATGCCATATCACGCTTTATGCTGGGCTCGGTTTCTCATTTTGTTTCATTATATGCCCACTGCTCGGTAATGATAGTCCGAAAACGTGGAGATAAGAATAAAGCATAAAACAACCTAATCAATAAAATATTCAATTATGAAAATAGTACTAGCAATAGATGGTTCAGATTTTAGTAAAGCAGCTGTTAAGGAACTTGCAAAAATGCCTTTGCCTAATAACAGTGAAGTTAGTGTAATAAACGTTTATGAGCATCCCGCAATGTCAACGCCTGAGCTAGTTTCAACCAAATTTGCACTTTACAACTACTATCAGGATTTTATAAAAAACGCACAAAAAATAGGAGAAAATATTGTTTCTGAAGCAGTCAAAGTATTAAAAGAAAAAAATGGCTCACTTACTATTACAACAAGTGTTGTTAGTGGACTTCCTAAAAAGGAAATTTTAGAAAAAGCGGAATCTTTTGATGCAGATTTAATCGTAGTGGGTTCACAAGGACAAGGAGCATTTTCACGCCTTTTATTGGGCTCTGTTTCACAATATTTAGCAACCCACGCCAAGTGTTCGGTAATGATTGTGAAAGAAAAAGATGAGAAGTAATATATAGATAACACCAATGTACCGAAGTAAGTTATAAAGTCTAAAATTAAATATGAAAGTCAACCAATCAAATAATAACAGAAAAGAACCTACTTGCAAGATAACGGATGAAATCTGCCTTCCAGATTCCGACTTACCTCGTATTGTTATTATAGGTGGAGGATTTGCAGGTTTGGCATTGGTTGAAAAACTAAAACATAAAGAGGTTCAAGTAGTACTATTTGACAAAAATAACTTTCACCAATTTCAGCCACTATTTTACCAGGTGGCCACAAGTGCCTTGGAACCCGGTAGTATTGTTTTTCCCTTTAGGAAACAAATCAGCGGTTATAAAAATGTAATGTTTCGCTTAGCTGAAGTTGAAGAAATCCAGCCATCCCTAAACAAGGTAATCACCAACAAAGGGATAGTGAGTTACGATTTTTTGGTGCTTGCCACAGGAACTACTACCAACTTTTTTGGAATGGATAACGTAGAGTCCCACAGTCTCGGAATGAAAGATATTCGCGACTCCCTCAACATCCGGCATATGATGTTACAAAATTTGGAACAGGCGGCTATTACCTGCGATGATGAAGAACGTGATGCTCTAACCAATTTCGTTATTGTAGGTGGTGGCCCAGCGGGTGTAGAAATGGCTGGATCTCTGGCAGAATTCTGTAAATACATTTTACCGAAGGATTATCCAGAATACCCTTCATCTATTATGAACATTTATCTAATAGAAGCCATTGATGAGTTGTTGAGCACGATGTCTGATAAAGCGTCGTCTAAAACCTTAAAGTACTTAAAGGATTTGGATGTAAAAGTACTATTTAATGAAGCGGTTAGCGATTATAACGGCACAGTGGTCACCACCAAAAGTGGAAAAACCATTTTAGCCAAAAACCTAATCTGGACGGCGGGTGTAAAAGGACAATTTCCAAAAGGTATAGATGAAAAACACGTGGTTAGGGGCAACCGCATTAAAACCGATCCCTATCTAAAGGTAGAAGGTTATGAAAACATTTTTGCCATAGGTGATATTGCAGCACTCATTTCCAAAAACGCACCAAAAGGGCATCCACAAGTAGCACAGGCCGCAATTCAGCAAGGAAAATATCTGGGTGATTCCATTCTAAATATCATACAGGATAAACCTATTAAGCCTTTTATATATAAAGATAAGGGTTCATTGGCGACAGTAGGAAAACGTAAGGCAGTCGCTGATATAGGCAAATTCATTTTTGCAGGTTATTTCGCTTGGCTGCTATGGTCTATTGTGCATTTGTTATCCATTAGCGGTTTTAGAAATAAGTTGATGGTTGGTTTTAATTGGGCGGTTAGCTATTTCAGTTACGAAAAGAGCAACCGCGTGATTATTAGAAATTTTAAACCAAAAGCTTCAGTTAAGAACACCAAGAAATAATTTAACTATGAAAAACAGCAAAAGCGAAAATAATAAGCTTTCCCTAATAGGTTCCATATCTCTTGGCACTGGCGTAATGATTGGAGCTGGCATATTTGTCCTTATGGGACAAATAGCAGAGTTGGTGGGCGATTTATTCCCAATTGCTTTTATTGCAGGTGCTGTTGTGGTGGGTTTCAGCTCATATTCCTATGTAAAGTTCTCAAACGCTTTTCCTTCTTCTGGAGGTGTGGTCAAATTTTTAAATAAATCCTATGGTCCAGGAACCTCAACCGGTGTCTTTTCCTTGCTGATGTATGTTTCCATGGTAATTTCAGAAAGCCTTGTTGCAGGCACTTTTGGTGCTTATACGCTTCGCTGGTTCCCCGATGGTTTTGCCGGTTACGCGTCAATACTGGGTATTCTGCTTTTGGTAACGGCCTTTATAGTAAATGTTTTGGGTAATAAAGTTATAGGTGCCACAGCCACCTTCACGGCGATAATCAAGGTAGTGGGAATAGCAATACTGGCTATTGCCGGCCTTGCAGTTTCAGGTTTTGCGGATATTACCGGAAACTATATCCCTGAAAATACCGAAGCATTGCCACAGGGATTTGGTTTTGTGGCTGCATTGGCCTTGTCTATCCTTGCGTACAAGGGGTTTACTACCATTACCAACCAAGGCGGGGATATTAAAAACCCACATAAAAACCTGGGACGATCCATTATTATTTCTATTCTTATCTGTACGCTCATTTATGTAGCACTGGCTTTGGCAGTGGCCGGGGGCTTAAGTATTCCTGAAATTATTGCTGCGAAAGATTATGCCCTTGCGGCCGCCGCAAAACCTGTTTTTGGGGAATGGGGTTCCTCGTTTACCATTGGTATTGCCATAATTGCCACGGTATCTGGCGTTATTGCCAGTGTGTTTTCATCATCGCGCCTGTTGGCGATGCTGAGCAATATGAAACAGGTGCCCTCCTTAAAAAGAATGGGCAATTTTAAAAATCCCGCGCTCATATTTACAGTTTCTCTCGCCATTTTACTGACTGCCCTATTCAATTTAACGAGGATTGCTTCCATTGGCGCCATTTTTTACCTCATTATGGACATTGCGATCCACTGGGGGCTTATTAGGCATCTTAGAAAAGAAGTGGATTTTTTACCTGTCATCCCATTCATCGCCATCTTATTGGATGTTGTGGTGCTTTCTGCCTTTATCTACATAAAATATCTGAACGATCCGTTGGTGCTCATTGTGGCGGCCATCGGAATAGTACTCATCTTTCTTGCCGAACGACTTTTTATGATTTCGCATACTGATAGTGAAGGAAATATGCCTATGGGAATGGATAAGGAAACTATAAAAGAAAAAATGTAATCAATATTTAAAACTCAAAATTATGGAACACAAAAAAAGAACAACAAAAATGAATGCCGGAAAATTGATGGTTGGGATAGCAATGGTACCGCTGCCGGTACTTGTCTTTTTCATTATCGCTGGGGCTTTATTTCCAAGCGGCGGTTTCCTTTATACCCTAATGCTGGCAACCCTGGTGTACTTAATGGGCTTAGCCACTATTGGAACAATAAACCTAACACAGAAAAACCAAAAAACAATAACCCTTAAAGTTAAGAAATAATGAAAAAAATAGCAGTAGTAGGTTATGGAGTCATCGGTAAGAGAGTTGCCGATGCCATTAATAAACAAGACGATATGGAACTTACAGGCATTTGCGATATCATAAGTGATTGGCGCATTCAAAATGCCGTAAGAAAAAGCTATGATATTTACGCAGCGACTCCTGATGCTGAAAAAGAAATGAGGGTGTCTGGAATTTCGGTAAAAGGTGGAATGTCAGAACTTCTCGCTAAAGTAGATCTTGTAGTGGATTGCACCCCTAAAAAGATAGCGGCAAAAAATGTGGAACAATACAAAAAGAAGGGAATCAAATTTATTGTCCAGGGAGGTGAGAAACATGAAACCACCGGGCATTCCTTTAGTGCCGAAAACAATTATCAATCGGCTGTGAATATAGATGCTACAAGGGTTGTTTCCTGCAACACTACCTCTATTTTAAGAACCTTGACTGCCTTAAAAAGGACTGGACTTTTAAATTATGCACGGGGAACCCTGTTAAGAAGGGCAACAGATCCTTGGGAAAGCCATCTCGGCGGAATAATGAACACAATGGTGCCCGAAAAGGACATCCCAAGCCATCAAGGTCCTGATGCCAAAAGTGTTGATCCAGATTTGGACGTAATCACTTCCGCAGTAAAAGTACCCCAAACTTTAAGTCATATGCACTATTGGAATGTGAAATTGAAAAAACAAACCACAAAGGAAGAAGTGCTTAATGCTTTTAAAACGTCCAGCCGAATTAAACTGATTCGTTATGACCAAGGATTGGTTTCCAACAATACTATCAAGGAAATGTTTCTGGATATGGGAAGACCTTGGGGCGACATGTACGAGGTAGCCCTTTGGGAAGATATGCTGAAGGTACAAGGAGACGAGCTATTTTATGCCTATGTGGTCGACAACCAAGCTATTGTTATACCTGAAACTATCGATGCTATTCGAGCCCTCACGGGAATAGAATCTAATGGAGAAAAATCTATTGCCAGAACAAATAAAAGTCTGGGAATTTAAATCAAGAACCTTGGGGCAAGTCCACGAGGTATCATTGGAAAATATATTTAAAAATTCGAGATAAACCTCGGGGAATTAAACCCCTTAATGAGGGTTAAAAAAATAAGCAATATGGACACATACAAAAACATAGTGGATCATTTAGGGGACAAAGCTTCCTTCTACCTTGATCACGTTAGTGAAAAAATCACGAAAGATGAATTACAACTACCTGGCAAAAGCTTTATCGATAACGTATTTATGAACAGTAATCGCAATCCGCAGGTATTGCGCAGCCTCTCTCAATTGTACAATCACGGCAACCTTCGTGGGACAGGGTACCTGAGCATCCTTCCGGTAGATCAGGGAGTCGAGCATAGCGCGGCATTTTCGTTCTATAAAAACCCAGATTATTTTGATCCTGAAAACATCATCAAACTCGCTATGGAAGCAGGATGTAATGGCGTGGCATCCACGTTTGGGGTGTTGGGCCTTTACGCCAGGAAATACGCCCATAAAATCCCTTTTATCGTCAAGATCAATCATAATGAGCTGTTGACCTATCCCAACACCTATGACCAGACTCTATTTGGAACCGTTAAGGAGGCCTGGAATATGGGGGCGGCAGCAGTAGGTGCCACCATCTATTTTGGTTCCAAGGAAAGTGACCGGCAATTAAAGGAAATAGCCGAAGCTTTTGCCGAAGCACATAACCTCGGGATGGCCACTATACTTTGGTGCTATACCCGCAATGAAGCTTTTAAAACTAAGGATAAAGATTATCACGCAGCTGCCGATTTAACCGGGCAGGCCAACCATATAGGAGTAACTATTCAGGCAGATATCATCAAACAAAAATTACCAACCAATAATTTCGGATTTAAAGAAATAGGATTTGGCAAGTATGATGATGCAATGTACGAGAGCCTTGCCACAGACCATCCTATTGACCTATGTAGGTTGCAGGTGGCCAATTGCTATATGGGCAAAATAGGATTGATCAATTCAGGAGGTGGTTCCAAAGGTGAATCAGATTTGACCGAAGCGGTAACGACTGCCGTCATCAATAAAAGAGCTGGTGGCTCTGGTTTGATTATGGGAAGAAAGGCGTTTCAAAAACCATTCGCTGAAGGGGTTGAGTTATTACAAACCGTGCAACAGGTATATCTGGAAAAAAGCATAACGGTGGCTTAACTTCTCTATAAAAATGATATAAATTATTATGAATCAGAAAATTAAACATTTCGAAATAGAAAGTGGTATATCTGGCTTCAGATGAGTCGAAGTTTATGACCGGTTCCGAACTGTTAATCGACGGTGGTTACACCGCACAATAAGAGACAAACCTAAAATTTAAAAATTATGAAAAATATACTCGTACCTACAGACTTTTCAGAAAACTGCAATAAAGCAGCAGAATTTGCAATTAATTAGCTAAGCTTTATAATTCTGAAATTCATTTTTTCCATTTGATAAAAACCCCTGTCGATTGGATAACGTTGGATAAACAAAAAGAAATGCAGTATCCGGAAACAGTAAAACAAATAGGGAGTGCTAAAGCCGCTCTAAGGGAACTGGAGAAAAAAGCAGAACGACAAGGACTTGAATGCAGGACCTTTTTGGAATATGATGGTCGACAGGCCAATATCCTCAAACATTCTGGTCACTTTCATCACGATTTTATAGTTACGGGAAGTAGCGGCACCCGCGGGGGAGTGCGTGAATTAATGGGAAGCAACGTAGAGAAAATTGTGAGAAAAGCTGATGTCCCTGTAATGGTGGTCAAGGACCAGGAAGTCTCTTTTCCTTTCAAGGATATAGTTTTTGTTTCAGATTTTCTGGAAGATGTGAACGAAGCATTTAAGCAGGTTATTTCGATTGCTGAAAAATGCGGAGCGCATATCCATTTATTGAGAATCAATACTCAAACGGATTTTAACAGTATTGAGCAGGGGCTAAACCCCATTAAGGAGTTCCTGAAAAATTTCCCCGATCTGGATAAGTACTCGTTGAATGTATATAACGAACCTGACGTGGAAACCGGTATAAACAACTTTTTAAAGTATAAGGATGCTGATTTAATCACAATGTGTACAAACGGACGTACAGGATTTTTAAGCCTGTTCTCCAAAAGTATCGCTGAAGGTGTAACCAATCATTCCGAATTGCCTGTGATGACCATTAAAGTGTAATGATGAGTAAATCAGTTCTAATAAAAAAGTATTCCGGTGAGTACCAAGCTTTTGATGTAAACAAGCTCATTAACTCCTTACGTCGTTCACGAGCAGATGAGGATATTGTTAAGGATGTAGCCCGTAAGGTACAGGAGCAGATTCAAGAAGGTATGACCACCAAAAAAATTTATCAAATGGCATTCAAAATGCTTAAGGGCAAATCGAGAGTAAGTGCTTCAAAATACAAACTCAAAAAAGCCCTTATGGAATTGGGACCAACCGGTTTTCCTTTTGAAAAATTGGTGGGAAAACTGTTGGCGCAAGAAGGTTTTGCAACAAAAGTTGGTGTGATTGTAAAGGGTAATTGTGTGCAGCACGAAATAGATGTGATAGCACAAAAAGATAATAAACATTATATGATTGAATGTAAATATCATAGTGACCAAGGAAGGACTTGTAATGTTAAAATCCCGCTCTATATCCAGTCTAGATTTTTGGATGTTAAAGCGAAATGGGAACATCAAAAAGGGCACGAGTCTAAACTTCATAAAGGAGGTGTGTATACCAATACGCGGTTTACAAGTGATGCTATTCAATATGGTAAATGTGTAGGATTATTATTGACAAGTTGGGATTACCCTATGGGAAACGGTTTGAAAGATAGAATAGATAAATCTGGCTTACACCCACTAACGGCTTTAACAACTATGACCAAAGCCGAAAAAACAAAACTATTGGACGAAGGCATTGTGCTCTGCCAAGAGCTTCACGAAAACCCTGCGTTATTAAAGCAGATAGGAATTGATAAAACAAGGCACAAAAAGATTTTGGAAGATTCAGAAGCGCTAGGTAAAAGCACTTAAGGATTAATAACAAAAAGTTTAACAATCTTAAAAACAAAACTTATGAAAACTGAAGAATCGCAACAACAGAACAGCATAGATTTCGAACCATTTTACCAAGCCTTGGAAGATGATACAAAATTGCTAGAAGAGACTTTTGAAACAGTATTGGAGATGGTAAGTACCGACCCAAAGGCTGCCAAAAACATAGCACATCTTATTAAAAAAGATTTCCACGGCTTATATAAGGAAGTAGTGGCTTTATCTACAACTGAAAAAGACCAAGGTAACGCCCCTTCTTGTTGTGGTGGCAACTAACTGGTGGATGTCCTATTGGTGCAAATTATGTATAACGACTTAAAAATAACTACAAATGAAAAATAATAAAATAAGCATCCACTTTTTGGGAGCAGCAGGTACAGTAACCGGCTCAAAATATTTAGTGGACACAGGAGATAGAAAAATACTAATAGACTGCGGACTTTTTCAAGGGTTAAAAGAATTACGCCTTAAAAACTGGGAATATCCGCCAGTGGAAGTTTCAGAGATTGATATGGTTTTGCTAACACACGGCCATTTGGACCATACTGGATATCTGCCAAGGTTAGTAAAACAAGGATTTAACGGCCCAATCTATGGCACCAATCCAACGTTGGACATCGCAAAAATTATACTTAATGATAGTGGTAAAATACAAGAACAGGAAGCCGAACGCGCCAATAAGGAAGGTTATTCAAAGCATAGTCCAGCAGAACCACTATATGATTTAAAAGATGTTGAAAAGACCATTCCACATTTTAAAGGCGTTCCGCAAGCACAATGGATTCCATTGTTTGATGGCATAAGGGCTCGATTTCAATATAACGGACACATTCTTGGTGCTACCTACATCGAGTTGGATGTACACGGAAAACGCTTTGTTTTTTCAGGAGATATTGGAAGAACGAACGATTTACTATTGTTTCCACCTCTAAAACCAAAAAAGGCAGATGTACTATTCATAGAATCGACATATGGAGGAAGATTTCATCCTGATGAAGTGGAAGCCATTCCGCAAATTGAAAAATTAGTCAAAGACACTTTTGATAGAGGCGGCAGTCTATTTGTTCCAAGCTTTTCGGTAGAACGCGCTCAACTGATGATGCTAATTTTTTGGAAATTACTCAAGGAGAAAAAAATACCCAAAGTACAAATGATAATGGACAGCCCTATGGGTGCTAGTGTACTGGAACTTTTCCACCGCACGAGAGATTGGCATAGGCTAGAAGACAATGAATGTGATGAAATGTGTTCACATTTCACGGTGGTAAAAAACTATCGCGAAACTATGGAATTGCGAACTGATAATGAACCAAAAATCGTGATTGCAGGAAGTGGAATGCTTACTGGAGGCAGAATGCTCAACTATCTTGAAACACAGGCGCAAAACCCTAATAACACGTTGCTTTTTGTGGGTTATCAAGCTGAAGGAACCCGTGGCAGAAAATTGTTGGAAGGCGAAAAGGAACTAAAAGTGTACGGAAAATGGGTGCCTTTTAAAATGCAGGTAGCTGAAGTTGAAGGTCTCTCGGCACACGCTGACCACGCTGAACTTATGGATTGGATGAGTAAGATAAAAAACAAACCCGAACGGATTTTCATTGTACACGGTGAAAAAGAAGGTGCAGAAGCACTTCAAAAAGGCATCAAAGAAACCTATGGATGGGATGCTCAAATACCACAATTGTACACTATTGAAGAAATAGATTAGTTACAAAATTTTAATAATCAAGAAAATATGGAACAAAACTCAAACATATTAAAATACAAACATCTCGGAATCTATACCCAAAATGAGAACGTGGTGTATATGCGAGAAGATTGCCACGTCTGTATTTCTGAAGGATTTGAGGCACTTACTCGAATTAGAATATCCAATGCAACTACCTCAATCGTAGCAAGTCTTAATATTTTAAATTCAGATATTCTGATGCCAAATGAAATTGGACTTTCAGATTCAGCTGCCGAAAAACTAAATGTTTGCCCAAATGAAACCTTATACGTTTCACACTTGGAGCCTATTGAATCCTTAAGCCACGTCCGGGCAAAAATCTATAATCAAAAATTGGATTATAACGCTTATAAAGAAATCATCACAGATATTATTCAGGGAGATTATTCCAACATCCACCTCTCGGCATTCATAACAGCCTGTGCAGGTGGCAGGATGGATATTAATGAAATATCCGACTTAACAAAAGCTATGATTGCTTCCGGTAAGCAACTGGACTGGAACAAAGAAATCGTGGTCGATAAACATTGTATTGGCGGATTACCTGGCAATAGAACAACGCCATTGATAGTTGCCATCGTTGCTGCTTATGGACTTACAATGCCTAAAACCTCTTCTCGAGCCATCACTTCGCCAGCAGGCACAGCAGATACAATGGAAGTATTGACCAATGTTACACTTTCTTCCGAAGAAATAAAAAATGTGGTAGAAAAAGAAGGCGGTTGCATCGTGTGGGGGGGTACGGCGCAATTAAGCCCTGCGGATGATGTGCTCATTAAAATTGAAAAAGCTTTGGATATTGATAGCGAAGGACAATTGATTGCTTCGGTACTTTCGAAAAAAGCTGCGGCAGGATCCACACACGTTATTATTGATATTCCCGTAGGAGAAACCGCCAAGGTACGCAGTACGGAAATGGCACAACAATTAAAAGCACATATGGAAACGGTAGGCAAAGCTGTGGGTCTAAAAGTGAAAGTTGTTATTACCGATGGTATGCAGCCAGTTGGAAGAGGTATTGGTCCTACATTAGAAGCCATCGATATATTAAAGGTCTTAAAAAATGAAGCTGATGCACCCAAAGACCTATTGGAAAGAGCGTTGTTTTTGGCAGGGGAACTATTGGAACTTTCTGGAAAAGTTGAAAAAGGAAAAGGAAGGAAGACTGCACAAAAAGTACTCGAATCTGGAAAAGCTTATGAAAAATTTATCGCCATTTGTAAAGCCCAAGGTCGCTTTTCAAAACCTGTTTTAGCACCTTATAAAATCGAAATTAAAGCAGAAAAATCAGGAATTTTAGAAAGAATAGATAACAGAAAGATTGCAAAACTCGCCAAACTTTCGGGTGCACCACAATCTAAATCGGCAGGGATTTCATTGAGTGTCCATTTAAACGACAAAATTGAAAAAGACCAATTACTGTACACGCTTTATGCAGAATCCAAAGGCGAACTTAATTATGCTATGGACTATAAAAATAACCACAACGATATTATAACCATAATTTAAAAAACATACTATGAAAACTATATTATTCAGCCTTCCCGGAAATGAAGAACTCACAGAACTTTTGGCAAAAAAAATGGATGCCGAAGTAGGAAAAGCTACATTTCGAAAATTCCCTGATGGAGAATCCTATACACGTATATTATCTGAAGTAAAGGATAAATGTGTCGTATTGGTTTGCACTTTGCACGAACCAGACGAGAAACTGTTACCACTCTACTTTTTGAGCCATACGGCAAAATCACTTGGAGCTATGTGTACTTGTTTAGTAGCACCATATCTCGCCTATATGCGTCAGGACAAAGTATTTAATGAAGGGGAAGGTGTAACCTCTGGCTTCTTTGGAAAATTGATTTCTGGATTTGCCGATAGCATTACCACGGTTGACCCTCACTTGCACAGAATAAGTTCTTTGGGCGAAGTTTATCACATACCAAACAAAGTCATTCACGCAGCCAATGCTATTTCAGAATGGATAAAGGAAAACATCGAAAACCCGGTACTTATCGGTCCCGATTCTGAAAGTGAGCAATGGGTTTCCGAAGTTGCCAAAAATGCAGGAGTACCTTTTACAGTATTACAGAAAGTGCGTCACGGTGACCGTGATGTAGAAGTCTCGGTTCCAGATGTAGATAAATACAAAGATGCCACACCTATTCTGGTGGATGATATTATCTCGACTGCGCGTACAATGATTGAGACTGTAAAACACCTAAAAAAAGCAGGAATGAAACCACCAATATGCGTTGGCATTCACGCAGTTTTTTCAGGTAATGCCTATCAAGATTTGTTGGATTCCGGTGTAGAAAAAATAGTAACCTGCAACACCATTCCGCACCCTTCAAATGCTATTGATTTGAGCGATATAATGGCAAAAGAAGTTAAGAAGTTAATGCACCATATATGAGAAAACAAAGCTTCATACTATTTTTTATCCTATTCAACCTCACGATGAATGGACAAACTGAAATGCTCATTGGGCAGATTTCAGGCAGAGTTGTGGTTCGGGAAAATTTTGATCAAGAAGGTGCTTTTTTAAACAAACAAACTTTTGAATCTGAAAAAGTTATTGATAAAAATGGATTTTATGAAATTGAGGTAATTACAGAATTGTTTGACAAAAACAAAAAAACAACCGATAAATACACAACGATTTATCGCTGTAAACCAGATGAAGCCAGTGTAATGGTAATGGCATTTCCGTTTTCAAACCCAAAATCAAAGGAGACCGAAATCAATACCATTTCTAAAAATTTTAAAGAGCTATACGATTTGGAAAACTTGGAAGATATAGAACTGGAAATGAGTTTTGACTCGGGCTTGTTAAACTTTTTCGGTTCAAAAAGCATTATTAAGATTTACGACCGAAAATTATCGAGTAATAGAAACAATATTGTATCAAAAATCAATATTAAGGCCTATGCGTGGGGAATTCGTATTAAGCAACTCAACTATACCGTTAACGAGAAATTAAATGGAAAAGGTTTATTGACATTTCAGAAATTTACCGAAGCCGATGGCAGTTATTTTACAATAAACTATAAATAAAGACAAATGAAAAATTACGATACCCTTTCAGAAGCTATTAACGATTTACAGGCAAACGAATATCCCTATGACTTCAACTTAACGCCTGAATGTTTGAAATGTGCTTCGCTGAAAATTGAGATCCATCCTGAAGATTTTAAAGTAGATAAAACCTATCGCTTTGAAGGAATGAGCAGTACTGATGATAATAGCATTCTTTATACTATATCTTCCAAAGACGGAATTAAAGGTCTTTTGGTAGATGCCTATGGTGTCTATGCCGAAAATATTTCGGAAGCAATGAGAAAAAAATTACGCTAACACTTAAACAATACTATAATGGAAAATCACGAACACGACAAACACGAGGAAATAGACCATTCGAAAATGGATCATTCAAAGATGAAAGACAAAAAAGAAGACCATTCTAAAATGAACCACGGAAAAGATGACCATTCAGGACATAATCCGGGTCACGGACAAATGGGTCACGACCATCATAAAATGATGATTGCCGACTTCAAGAAACGATTCTGGGTAACGCTTGCACTTACCGTTCCCATATTACTCTTCTCGCCGATGATTCAGGGGTTTTTCGGGTATGAATTATTACTTCCGGGTAATCCATATATACTTTTTGCACTTTCTACCATTGTATATTTCTATGGTGGCTGGCCTTTTCTTAAAGGTTTTGTTTCAGAAATAAAGAATGGTGCGCCAGGGATGATGACGCTTATTTCTATGGCAATAAGTGTTGCTTATTTCTACAGTTCTGCAACTGTTTTTGGTTTAAGTGGTGTTGACTTTTTCTGGGAACTGGCAACTCTAATCGCTATTATGCTTATTGGTCATTGGATAGAAATGAAGAGTGTTTTGGGTGCTTCAAAAGCCTTACAGCTTCTCGTAAGTATGATGCCTGCTGAAGCACATAGGGTAAAGGGCGATACTATCGAAGATATTTCACTTGAAGATTTATTAAAAGATGATGTGATATTGGTAAAGCCCGGAGAGAAAGTTCCTGCTGATGGTATTATCATAGAAGGTTCAAGTTATTTAAACGAATCTATGCTAACAGGAGAGTCAAAACCAGTAAAAAAAGAAGAAAAAGATAAAGTCATTGGTGGTTCGGTAAATGGCAATAGTACGCTAAAAGTAAAGGTAGAGCACACAGGAAAGGACAGCTATCTCAACAAGGTCATTACGATGGTTGAGGAAGCACAAAAGACCAAGTCCAAAATGCAAAACCTTTCAGATAGGGCTGCAAAATGGTTGACTTATATTGCTTTAGGTATCGGTTTTGGGACATTGACGGTTTGGTTGATTTTAGGCTTCCCATTTGTATATGCATTAGAACGAATGGTTACTGTTATGGTTATTGCTTGTCCACACGCACTTGGTCTTGCCATTCCACTTGTGGTTGCCATTTCTACCGCAGTATCTGCGCAAAATGGCTTGTTAATTAGGAATAGAACCGCCTTTGAAGAATCACGTAAAATATCCGTTTTATTATTTGACAAAACAGGAACATTGACTAAAGGGGATTTTGGCGTTACAAGAATAGAATCTGTAAATGCGTCATATTCAAACGAAGAAATTTTACGACTGTCTAGTGCATTGGAACAAAGTTCAGAACATCCTATTGCCGTAGGTATTATTAAAAAGGTCAAAGAAGGTAATATAACCATCCCAAAGCTTGAAAACTTTAACGCGATTACTGGTAAAGGTGTAGAGGCAAATGTAGAAGGTAAGAAAGTAAAAGTGGTTAGCCCGGGTTATTTAAGGGATGAAAAAATAGAAATTCCAAAAGATGCTTATAGTGACGCTGCTGAAACTGTTGTATTTGTATTATTTGATGGCCAACTAGCAGGATATATAGCCCTTGCTGATGAAATAAGACCAGAATCTGCCGAAGCTATCAAAATATTTAAAAAGAATAACATCAAGGTTTTAATGGCAACTGGTGATAACGAAATAACAGCAAAAGCTGTTAGCGACAAACTTGGTTTGGACGGTTACTATTCTGAAGTATTACCTCATCAAAAAGTGGAAATTGTGACAGAGTTGCAAAATAAGGGAGAGTTTGTGGCTATGACGGGCGATGGTGTAAACGATGCACCTGCCCTTGCAAAAGCTGATGTTGGAATTGCCGTTGGCTCTGGTACAGACGTAGCTGCCGAAACCGCAGATATTATTCTGGTAAATAGCAACCCACAGGATATTGCCAACTTGATTTTGTTCGGCAAGGCGACATACAACAAAATGATCCAGAACCTTATTTGGGCGACGGGGTATAACGTAATTGCCATTCCGTTGGCTGCTGGGGTACTTTATTCTTCTGGTTTTGTTTTAGGTCCAGCCGCTGGAGCTGTACTTATGAGTTTGAGTACCATTATAGTGGCCATTAATGCACAGTTATTGAAAAACAAAATCGGAAGGAAATAATGAGTAAAAAAAGAAAGCTCGGCAGGATATTTTTAGTCCTGCTGAGTTTATTTATGATAATGCTTGGGTATGGTATTTTATTGCCAATCCTTCCATATTATACCGAAAGACTTGCTTTAGAAGATAATCTGAATCCTGATTCAATCAACTTTCACATTGGCTTATTGACCAGTGTCTATCCGCTTTTCCAGCTTCTTTTCGTTGTACTCTGGGGTAGGTTATCCGATAAATATGGACGTAAGCCAATTATCATTGTTGGATTAATAGGGTTTATAGTAATGCAACTGCTTACTGGATTGGCAACCTCCCTTACAATGCTATATATAGCGCGTATTCTTGGAGGTATATTTACATCGGCTGTCATTCCTGTCAGTAACGCATACCTTAGTGATATAACTTCTAGAAAGCATAGGACCAGGATTATGGCTTGGTCTGGAGTAGCGATAAGTTCAGGGGTTATTTTCGGACCTGTTTTAGGCAGCTTCCTTTCTCAAACCAATCTACACTTTAAGTATTCGTTGGGGATATTACATCTGGATCGTTTTTCAATTCCGTTTCTTCTGGTAGCTCTTTTGGGTTTTATTGTATTGAGCATACTTATTAAATGGCTTAGAAATACAACGCCGGTCACCAAGTTTGTTTCAGGAAAACAAAAATTAAACTTTAGCTTTAGCAGGTTTTTTATTGTCCTGTTACTGCTCTCTTTTGTAATGCAGTTCGTCGTTACCCTCTTTGAAACGGTTTTTTCAATTTACGGAAAAGATGAGTTGTTATTTTCAAGTAATCAGATAGGTATTGGTTTTATGCTTTGTGGAGCAGTAATGGCGGTATTACAACCTGTATTTGCAACCTATGGGAAAAAATTATTAACGGCAAAGCAGCAAATTGGAGCGGGGTTGTTTATTTCAGGAATTTCCATGATTGCATTCCCGTTTTTTAATAATGAATTTTACGTCTATTTACTAATCATCACATTTGCAGCAGGGGGAGCTATGGTAACCCCCAACCTACTTTCGGCCGTTTCCTTACTTTCAAAAGAAAATGCGGGAAGCAATATTTCTATCCAGGCATCGGCAAATAGTGTGGGACAGATTTTGGGTCCGGTCATAGGGACCTGGCTTATTGCAGGTGGTTTCTATTACCCCTTCATTATTGCGGGCATCATTGTATTGACCGCTATTGGATTGTTATATTTTTTTAAAAACTTTTATAAATCTACCAACGAAAATAAACGAAAATTACTTACTGATCATTAACCGAATTTTAAAGCCCCATATATGTTTTGCGTAAATTAATACATAAAATATTAGATAATTACAAAGAGGATATCAAGACGGTTATAGAATCCAATCTTAACGATTTTTACAACGTTGAGAAAGGAATTTCTATTTATGTAAGGTAAAATGAGCTTTAGCAATAAGGAGGACGAAATAACATTCTTTGAAAAACATAAACCTTATCATGGGTATCCGACTAAAGTACGGTCTTTGAATTTTAAGCTTTTAAAAATATAGTATTTATGTTCTAATCTCCCATTTTCCTCCTGTCTGTGTGCCAGGAGGTGGTTTGAGTAAATCAGGGGCATGGAAAAAGGCAAAGAACGATGGCAAATACCTATTCAATGTAAAATCGATGAGCCAAGTATTCAGGGCAAAATATATAGCCGAGCTAAGAAAGAGTGAGTTGAAAATTCCTTAAAAAGTTTACGAGGCAGTATTCAACAAAAAGTGGGTGGTATATGCCAAACTGTAAAGTTTC
>Ga0209414_1000601_pt1 | contig 17362 bp, 12 predicted proteins | sample LakVidmifraction_4_FD_181154 | JGI IMG/M metagenome (GOLD analysis project Ga0209414, IMG submission 181154) | Hypersaline microbial communities from Lake Vida, Antarctica - Brine Hole Two &gt;0.2 micron (SPAdes) (version 2) | ecosystem: Environmental > Aquatic > Non-marine Saline and Alkaline >... | reverse complement strand
AGAAAATTTCAAATACCAAATAACGGTAATAGATAAAGATGGTGTCCCAGCTATGCACGAAGATGTAAAAGAAAAAGCTGATATTGCACCTAAACTCATAGAACTTGGGTATGACAATCATGAAGACATAGAAGAAAATAAAGTCCAAGAAACTACAGATGAAACAACTAAAAATGCAATCAAACCTCTTAATAATAATATGAATACTGGGGATGTAGTTAGAGCCGATGTTGATGATTTAAACATTGATAGTAAAAAATATCAATTTAGATATAATGCAGAAGCAAAAACTGGTTCAACTCAAAATTTAGCTGGTATAAATAATTGGGAGGATGAATTATCTGGAATCATAACTGTAAGACAAGATGAAGCAGGTGATTTATGGGTCATCAACGGTCATAACAGAGTAACAAGAATGAAAGAATTTGGAGCTGAACAAATTGTAGCAAGAATTTTATCACATAAAGATTATACCGAAACTCAAGCTCGTGCTAAAGGAGCTTTGATTAATATTTCTGAAGGAAATGCAACTGCTATAGATATAGGTAAATTTATGAGAGATACAGGAGAAACTGAACAATCTCTTATAGACCAAAACATACCACCTAAGAAATTAAGTGATGGTGTTGCTTTATCTAAATTACATGATGCAATATTCCAAGCTGTTGCTACAAAGAAATTTAATGAAAATATGGCTGTTATAATTGGTGAAGGACTAGATAATAAAGATTTACAGTATCAATTATATAATACAGTTAACCATCTTAGAGAAGATAAAGGTCGAACTATAACTCAAGGGGCTTTAAAAGAACTTATAATTTTAATCAAAAGTGTACCTTCAACTGAAAAAACACAAGAAACTCTTTTGGGAACAGAAACTACTACTGAAAGTATTTGGGTTGAAAAATCAGACTTAATGAGAAGTGTAAAAGCACAATTAAATAGTGCTAAAAAAATCTTTAAGCAAACATCGAAAGAAAAAAATAAAGAAAGATTAGAACGAATAGGTAATACTATTGATGTTGATGCAAATAAATCAATGGCATCAGAAGCAGAGATGGCTATAATGTTTTTAGATAAAACTATAAATAATAGAGGTAGTGCTGTATCTAATTTATTTACAGAACTTGCCGAAAAAATGGTTGATGCTTCTACATCAGAAAAGAACCAACTTAAAAAAGAAGCTTATAATAGATTAATGGATATTATTGAAACAGGAGAAGTTACTAAAGGAACGATGTTAGATAATGCTTATCAGATAAAAGAAAATCTTCAACTTGAAGGTGATGATATAGAAGATAATAATATTCAAAACATAATTAAATCAGCACAAGATAATCCAATTTTTAATGGTCTTAAAATAATAAATTCAAATGAAACTAAAACTATGAGAGGGGATGAACTTAATGACAATGCAAAAGGGTATGCCGAAGCAACAGGAAAAGAAACCTTCAACGTTACAGGGCGATACACTAACGAAGGTAACGGTAGAGGGTCAATCTTACTCTACAAAGGAGCAACTACAGACACTATTCTCGAAGAATTAATACATCATGTTCAATTTAACTTAGATGAAATAGACTCAGCTTTAAGTAGAGAAATGATGAAGTGGATAGCTGATGCAGAAAGAATGTCGGAGAATTTAGGGCTTAGAAATATACCTAACAGCTTTGAATTATTTGCTCAGGCTTTAGTATTCTCAGAGATGGGTTATGCTACAGAAAACGAACAACTTGCTAATTTAATAGCACTTCCCGATGCTTTAGTTGAAAATTTCAGGGATGTAATGGGTAAAGAATTTTACGATAGTGCTAAAGGAAAAGAATACAGCAAACTTAGCAAAGAAGAAAGAATATTAAATGTTAAAGCTGGTAAGAAATCAGGCTTAGCTTTGCATGGAACAAGATATTCTACTAATCACTCAGCGAACAATTCTCCACTACTTGATAATTATAGATATAGAGAAGATGAATCTAATTATGATGAGATAAATTCTGAATCTCAATGGGAAATAATAAATATTAGAAATAATAAATCAACAACACTAAAAACACACTTAGGACAAATGACTGGAACTTTTGATGAAAAAGTCCATATAAATATAAATGATGTTAAAAAAGAAATGGATGGGAGTATTTTTAAAGATTTCAAAGAAACTAATGTTTATAAAAGTAGATACGAGACGGTTAAAAATCAAATTATTAATGACAATTTTAATTATCATGACCCTGTGAATCAAATGGTTATAGGAGTAGATGCTTTTGGTAATGCTTTCTTTCTTCAAGGAGAGCCTGTTTATGATGCTCTTAAAAATGCTGATTATAGTAATATTCCAGTATCAATAGAATATTATGATGGTTCTGAGAGAATAGAGGGAGGTTTTTATCCAGATAATATAGTTAAAATATCTAATAAGATACAATCTGCTCCAGATGTAATCTTTGATTTTAATGAAAGTTTCAAAACAAATAGTGGTACTCAGCAAAGCTTTGGGCAAACAGCTGAATTAGCAGAGAATAATATTAAAAAAATAAAAGGTCAACAATCATTTTTAAATCAACTTAAACCTATTGAAAAACATGCTTATATAATGAACGGATTTTATTCTAAAATGATTAGACTAATAGATAAGAAGTTTCAAGGAAGAAGATTTAAGGCTATGGATATACTTGCTTTAATAAAGAAGGGTGAAAATGGGATAAAAGAAGATGAAATAAAATATTCAGGTATCGAGGGTTATTTAACTAAAAGAGCTATGGATAACGGTTACGTTTACATGGAAGATTTAAAAGATAAAAATAAAGTGGTAACGGTTTTAGGACTGGAAAACTTTTTAAAACAAAATTATCCTAATATAAAAGTTTATAAAAAAGACAACTCTGAAAGATTATCGTCTAAAGATTATGAGTTTATAAATAAAATAAGAATGGAATCAAATAACGAGGATTCATCTACGTTTAGATTTTATGATGGGGATAGTTTTTTAACAGATATACCTAAATCTTCATTCTATCCATATTTGCTCAATCGTATAGATGGATACGCTTCTCCAAAGCTTAATGAGTCAGAAATATCTTTTAATACTAGAATAATTCCTATGGTATCAAGTAGTACTAACAACACAATGGGCTTTATTGCTGAGGTTTTCTATTTAAATAAAGAATATAAAGAAGACAGAAAGGATATGGATAATACAAATATTGCTGTTGTAGAAAGTTTAAATAATAAACTCTTGTATAAATTTGATAAACAGTTATCAAATTATAATACTATCTATGATGTTCTTCTTAATGTTAGAAGGTTACAAGGGGCAAGAGCTGATGTTATAGGTGGAAGCACCCTAGGCACTACTTATTTTGTAAAAGAAAATATGGATAGACTTAAAAGGATTGATGAAAAAAGTACTGAGCTTGCAATACGTGCAGATGTTTTAGCTCAACAATCAAAGAACATTGACGATAAAGGTAGTGCAACAATGTTGAAATATTTAATGGAAGCCCTTGCTAAAAATCTACATGCTAACTTTGGCGATTTTGAATATTCTGAAAGTGCTGGTAATGCTTATTATATGCACCCAGATTTGGTTGAAAAACCTATAGGTTATATCTTTAAAACATTACATTCTCTTCAAAAGATAATAAATACTGAAATGTTTTCAATTGATGATAGACTAAATGCTGATGATGATAGACTAAATCTTAAACCAGAATTTCTTGAAAGTGTAGAGTCCTTAAGAGATGACTTTAAACAAGTAGGTTTAGATTTAATTGATTACTTAATAAAACCAACAAATGATTTTAAAGGGCTGTTCCCTCAAATTTTAGAGAGTTATTCTATTTATAGTAAGACTTTGGATGAGTTTGCTGTAGAAAATAACAATATTATATACTCTTCTTTCAAAGATACTAATGTTTTTCTTGATAATGTAGCTAGGGGAAAAGATGCTCAGGTATATAAAACCTTAAATTACGAGAGTAGTGGCTCTCCCAAATATGCAGAGTGGGCTTTAGATATAGGAACTAATTATAGGGAATTTTTATTTACACTCCCAGATGCTTTTCACTTTAAAACACCTCATTGGAAGAAAACCGATATTATTGCTCATGCAAGAACTAAAGATTTAAAGATTGATGGAGAAAAATATCTGCTTATTGATGAAATACAATCCGACATACATGGTTCAACAGTAGCATCTACAAGAAATTATCGTAAGAATGTAACAAGTGAAATAAGAGGAAATATTGATATTTCTCGTGATATTGGTAGTTATGGAAATAAAGATGAACATTTTTTAAATTATGATGATGGTAATTTTGTATCTATGGAAGCAACTGAAGATTTAATATCTACTTATTTTAATGATTTTACTGGTTATTCAGGTAGTGTTGAGATAGAAGATTTCTCAGGAAATACAAAAGAATATGAACCAAAAAATGCTCCTATCGTAAAAATAAACAAAGAAAGATATAATTATTTCAAAAGATTGCTTCAAGAAAATCTAGGTGCAACAGATGAGCAATTTATAAGCTTTATGACCGACAAACTTAAAATTTCAGACCCCGATGGTAAAATTGATTTGCTTGGATTATATTCTAAAATGAAGATAATTAAAATGAAAGAAAGATGGCATTTAAGTTTAGAGGTTAGCCAAGAAAATTACAAAAACAACTTTTGGTTATCTAACACATTAAGAAATTTCATGATAGAAAAAGATTTGTATTCTGAAGAAAGATATAGGTCTTTAATGGATGAAGCCGAGAGACTCTATACAGAAATGAATATGACAGCTCTTGAAGAATTACACGACATTGCAAACAAGATGTCTACATCTCCCCACACTAAAAATATACCTGAAGCTCCTTATAAAAGTTCGTGGCAAGAAATGGTAATGAAACAACTTGTTAATTTAGCTGTAGAAAGCGACTATAAAGGTCTTGTGTGGACTACAGGAAAAGAACAAGCTGAAAGATATGGAATAAGTCAGCATGTAACGAGTATGAATTTAAGTGAAGTAGACCTTGTAAATGAAGAAAGAGATGTAAAAGGTTATTCTATAAGGGATTTAGTTTTTAAATTACAAACAACTAATGGGAGTGTTATGTTTTATTATGATTCCTATACTTCTAATTTCTATAAAAATGATAAAAGTTTGTCTGAATATGTCGGAGAAGAATATGCTGGTTTAATTTTAAAAGAAATAGATAAAAAAAGAAAACTCTTTCCAGAATTATCTAAACGTCAAACTGAAATAAAAGACTTACAGGAACTAGAAGATAAATCATGGGATGTTCGTCATAGACTTACTTCTAATATAAATACTACTTTAAGTGATGCTGAACATTTCACACTTATCGGGGATGGACAATTCTATGAAGGCACAACCTTTACAAAGAAAGAGATTAGTGTTATCCGTGATGTGATTTTAGCAAGACCTAATATATTACCAGCTATCCATTTAGCTATGAATGCTGAAAGATTAGGATTAATGACAAAAGATATGGAAGAAGGACTTTCTAAATATGATGAGACAGGCTTTTTAGTCGATTTATCAATGAAGCTTTTAACAGACCGTAAAATAGGAAGCGAAAACACCCAAATTTTTATAGATGCAATCCTCAAAAAAGATGCTAAGTTTGAGAAATATTTAGACGAACTTCAAAAATTAGGACAAGCTGAATTTATAAGAGATGTAACATTGGCAGTAAGAGATAGATACTTTAGAGATACGTCAAGAGAGTCTATGATGATGTTGAAAGAAATAAAAAAAGAAGTTACTTCAGATATAGAAGTTCCTCAATTTGTTGCTAACGAAAAAGGCAAAAGTACGATATACGATGAAATAATGGTAAGAAATATTAATAAATTGAACGGAAAAAACAAATGGGGTGGAACTTATGATTCAGTATTTTTACAAAAAAATCAAGATAAACAAGATGAAGGTGTAAGCCTTATTGAAGAATACCCTTATTACAAAAGAGAATATTATGACAAATACACTCCTGGAATGTCTGATTACGAAAATTTCTTCCATAGATTTAAGTTAACAGATGAAGCCAAAGATAAGATTAAAAAGTTTGGTCAGAATTTATACCAAGCTAAAAAAATAGATGGGGAATTAAGCTTCCCTCAAACTTTAGACGATATGGATGGTCTTGATGATAAGTTTAAGAAACTTCTTAGGCAGGAAAACTGGGCTTATGATGTTAAGACTAATAAACAAACAATTGTAGAAGCACTATACATTATAAATGAACAAGGTGAAAATGCTGTAATAAATTGGGTAATAGGGAAACAACCTGGTGATAGAGTTATGTTTATGGCAGGAGCTATGATAGCTTCCTTGTATTCTAATTCAAATGCAACTAGAGAATTATCCGTAACTTTGATGATGAGAATAGGCGAGAAGGTTAAAGACGCTGGTCAGGCTGTTCAGATTTTGGCATCTATTGACAAACTTTCTCCACCAGCTCTTTCAAGGTTATTACTTAATACTGTTTATTCAACTCATACTAAAAAACAAACTGTAGATTTAAGAACTAAAAGTCAAAAAATTATAGATACTATAGATACTATAAATGCAGAAGGTCTTACAAAACTAAGTATAGGTAACTGGTTAAATGATATAGTTAAACTACAACCTGAAGAAATGTTATCTAAAAAAATATTGGCAACATTAGATGCTAATACTCCTGAAGATGACCCTGTAAAAATAATGATTAATACTTTGTTTAAGTTGGCTAAAGAAGAAGCTCCACTTGAACAAGCAGAGTCAGAAACTAAAGACCCACTTGAATTTGTAGTAGAAGCAATTAATAATAGAGAGAAGTATAGAGAAACCTGGAAACTTGCTAAAAGACAACTCGAAGAAAACATATTAAAGGATGAACCTGAAAAATTAGCTCAACTAGAGCCTTTCTTTGATATGGCTATCAACAGAACATTCCCTCAATCAAGATTAAGACAGTCAATCAAACAAGGTCTTGAGGAACTTGAAGTTGATATTAAAAGTATAGTTAAACAACATTATACAGAGCAATCAGCTATTAGAAAATCATTGGCTGAGAAATTAGTTTATCAAGCTGGATTATCTGAAATGGAAGCTCAAATATTAGAAGATTATATTCGTAAAGAAATGAAACAGTTAACTAAAGAATCTAAGGAAGCTCAACTTAAAACAATCTTTGCTGAAAAGAAACCTAAAGGTCAAAGCAAAACTATAGACCAAAGGATTATAGAACTTTCAAATTTAGGAGCTTTCAAAAATGAACTCTATAAAAATTTAGTAGCTGAAAAATTAGGCTTTTCATTTGTAGAAGATGACACATTAGATACTTTGCATGCTATGGCACAAAATTTACAAACAATAGAAGATAAAAGGGAAAGAGATGTTCAATCAGCGATAATGCTTAATTTAGTATCTGAACATATAAAACCTACTATAGGTCAAAAAGCCTCATTAGTTATGATTCTTGCTCAATTACTCAACTTTAAAACTATAGGTAGAAATCTTCTAGGTAATATGGGTATGCAAATATCTGAAAACATAATGAATGTAGCGGCAATTCCTGTTGACATTTTTGCTACTATGGTTACTGGTTTTGATAGAACTAAATTCCTTCATCCAAAAGATTCAGTAACAGCACAATTAAAAGGTTTTGGGGAAGGTTTGAAGTATGGTTATAAAGATGCAAGACTAGGCATAGACACTTCTAATCTTTCGACTCAATTTAGTGTACCTAAACATAAAGTGTTCAGACACGAAAAAATAAATGCAGATGATAATATTATTGATAAAACAAAAAAAGTTATTGGTGGGGTATTTTCTGACTTAGAAATGTTTTTAAATGTTGCATTGAAAGCTACTGATAGAGCTTCATATTCACAGGCTTTTGAAGAAGAACTAAGAGAATTAATGTTAATGAAGAAAGTAGAAACTCCAACAGGTGAAATGTTGCAATATGCACATAGAAAAGGTTTATACAGAACATTCCAAGATTCAAACAAAATAAGTGATACAGCTGTAGACTTTAAAAAATTATTAAATTTTGGCTTTAACTTTGGAGCTGGTAACTTTATAATCAATTATCCCAAAACTCCTGCCAACTTACTTGCAAGAGGAATGGATTACTCATTAATTGGTGTAGTTAATCAAATGATTAAATTTACAGTAGCATCTAAAAAAGGTGAAGCTACGATTTATGATAAAAAAGCTCTCGTTGAAAGTACAGCTAGAGGTGTAACAGGTAGTGTGGCTATAGGAATGGGCATGATTTTAGCAAGAGCTGGTGTAATAACAAGTTCTCCTGATGAAGAAGAACCATATAGAACATCTAATTTTAAAAGACAAGTAAATTTACGAGATTATTCTATAAATGTTGATGCACTAGGTAGATGGGTAGATTCAGGATTTAGAGCAACTCACCTTGAGGTTAAAGAAGGTGATAAATTGGTGTCTTATGACTGGTATCAACCTTCAGCTATATCTTTTGCTATGGGTGCTGATATGTATAGAGAAGAACAGGCTCTTGATTTAGGGTTAAATCTAGTTAGCAATTTAGCATCAGCATCTTCAACATTAACACAACAACCATTGTTGCAAGGAGTTTCTAAATTTTTTGGTGCTAGAAGTTCTGAAGAGGCTATGGAAACATTTTTAACAGGTATATTCTCAAGTTTTACTCCAACATTGTTTTCACAAATGGCTTATATGATAGACCCTACAGTTAGAAACCCTAAAGAAAGAGGAAAGGTACTACAAACATCATTTAACAGGGCAATTAAGAAAATACCATTCCTAAGCAAAACATTACCAGCATATTATGATGGTTTTGGTGACAAAGCAGAATATGACTTTGGTTCAAATTTATTTGAAGGACTAGATGATACATTTGGAATAAGATTCTTCAATAATTTCTTTGCACCAGCAATCACAGGGGAATTTAATCCTACTATAGAAGAAGAAAAGGTTCTTGAGCTTATCAGACTTACAGGAGAACAAGGACATATACCTGAAAGGTTTGATGATAAATGGACTATCCAAACTTGGGAGAATAACGAAAAAACTCCTAAAGAGGTTATATTAAATGCTGAAGAATATGCTGAATTGTCCGAGTGGGCTGGACTACAAGCTAAAGAAAAATATCGTCAAGAAATAACACAGTATGGTATTGGTACTTTACCAGCAGAAGAACAGGTTAAAATATTAGCAGGAATACTTGGTGATATAAGGTCAGACGTTAGAATTAAACTGGCTGAAATGAGAGGTTATGAACCTTACTAATTACAAGGGGAGTGTATATATGACAGATTTTATCACAAAATATTGGGTTCAGGTTTTGTTCAACGGAATATTAGCTGTTATAATTTATTCTGCGACCTATAATATTAATTCTTTGAAAAGTTACTTTAAAAATACAGATAAAAATATTAAAAATATTGCAGAGGATGTCAAAGAATTAAAGGCAGGTCAGGAAGATTCGAAACGAACAAACAGGGCAATACTTAGAGATAAGCTAAATCAGAAAGTTAAGTATCATATAATAAAAGGCAATATAAATCTACATGATAGAGAGATATTACATGGGTTACACACAGAATTCAAGAGTAATCTAGGCAATGGTGATATGGATAATATGGTGAAGAAGGTTTTGTCCTTGCCATTAGGAGAAGAAGTATCGAAGGAGATATAAGATGGAGGGTTAAATAATGAGTAATGAAATTGTAGTAGCTGTAATAGCTTTATTCGGAACTGTACTCGGTTCTGGTGCTGGTGTGATTGTAAGTAATAGATTAACAACATATAGAATAGAACAACTTGAAAAAAAGATTAATAAGCACAATGTCACTCTTGAACGTATGATTAGCATGCAAGGAGATGTTGTTGGCAATACTAAGGATATTAAAGAGATACAAGATGATTGTAAAGAGTATAGAAGTAATAGCTAGAGATTTGGGGTATATAGAATAGAAAAATTAGAAAAGGAGAAAGTAATGGAAGATAATAAAGAATATGTAGAACTTAAGACAATGCCAGAAGAAATTAAAGAATATACACTAAGGGACTCAGTTGTTAATCTGTTAAAAATTAAAAGCTTGGTGACTCTTCTGCTTACAGCTGCTTTTGTTTATTTATCTATAACAGGAGTAGTTAGTGGAGAGCAATTCATAATAATATTTACGACTGTGGTAGTGTTTTATTTTGGAATTCAATCTACGAAAGAAAGTAAATAAGATGGCACTAACATTTAAGGATATAATGGAAAGAGATAAAAAGGAGACCTTAGATTACCATAATTTTGATGATTGGAAAAAGTTAAACTTTGAACCTAAGATAATAAACTTTCTTGAAATAGAAAGTCTAGAGTCCGACCATGGGAAAATGGTAAGAGACGCATACAAACTTGTAGCACCATCAAATTCTAATGCTTATTTAGGAAATATGAGATATAGGGTATCAGGCGATGAAATAATAATGTGTGATATAAAATATTATGATTCATACATTCCTATAGGACAATTTGTAGAAGAATTAGACATACATATTATAGGAGCAAGTCTTAGTAATAACTCATCACTTCCTCAACCATTAATTGATTATTTGAAAAAATTACCTGTAATATACGTTGGTAGTGCTGGGAATAATGGAAGTGAAGGTATCTCTGGGAAATTTAGACATCTAGGATTTATGTCCGGTGCAATCTATCTTGACAATGGTGAAATAAGAAAAGAAAGTTATTCTGCTGTTGGTGAACTCATGGACTTTGCTACCCTGCACAGTTGGGGAGAAGGTACAAGTTTTTCTCAACCAGTACTTGCAGGAATGAACTCATGGATAATGAGTAAGTACGGCGTAATATCACAGGCTAAAATGAAAGAAGTATTGATTTCAATATCCATTGATGCAGGAGAAGAAGGAAGAGACCCACATTTTGGGCATGGAGTTCCTATACTTCCTGAAGATGGGATTATTGAAATGCTTGAAAATGAACCTATAGAAGAAATAGAGGTGATAAACAATATGAATAAATCTAATTTAATAATTGTTTTAGACCCAGGACACAGAAGAGATACTCCAGGAAAAAGAAGTAATGGATTCTTGGAATGGGAGTTCAACGATGAAGTTGTAAGGAAAACCTATAAGCTATTAAAGGATGATGGATATAACGTAGAAATAACATTAGATACTATTATACATCCATGGAGCGAAGAAACTTTATATGGTAGAAATAAGAATTTAGACTTTAGAGCTACAAGTACAAATTATCTAAAAAATAATAATAACCATGTAATATTTATTTCGATTCATGCTAATGCTCATTCAGATTCTAACGTAAGAGGGTATGAAATATTTACTGCTTATGGTGAACAAGATAGAAATTCAGAACTTTTGGCAGTTTGTATGTTATCTAAGGCTATACAATATTTAGGGGTAGGAACTAAGACTCCTAATCGTGGGAACAAGGACGCAGATTTTTATGTTTTGAAAAATACTATAACACCAGCAATTCTTATTGAGCATGACTTTTTCACAAATAAAGAAGCTAGAGAAGAAATGTTGACAGAAGAATATAAAAATAAAGCTTCAATAGCAATAATGGAAGGTATCGAATTATATGTAGATAAAAAGAATAATACAGAAGGCACCACATTAGATGTAACAAAAGAAAATGTTAATGGTAATGTAATACACTACATAGTTGGGGATACTCCTAAAAACAGCTATTATGGTCAATCAGAACAAAGTGGGAACATAAGGTATATAGATGCTTCTCCACTAAATATAATGTTTGGAATTGGAGACACTACAGTCAAAGAAACAGGTAAATATGGTTCAAACGGAACTTTCTCTTGGGGAAAAGCTGTTAACGGAATAATGAAGTTCGGTGATGAGGTCTTAGGTGAAAGGTCATCAAGATATTGGTCTCCCGATGGAAAACACTATCCTCAATCAGTTTTATGTTATTATCGAGACGGAACTTTTGGAGTAGAAAAGATTAAAACTGCTTCTGAAATATCTAAACCTATATGGTGGGCTGTCGGTGGAATTGGTTTAATTTCTCAATATGGATATAATCCCGATTCAGAAGGCTTTAAAAAAGTTTGGTCTTTAGAGGAAGAAAAGTTCATTGATTATTCAGATGTACTTAGATTTACAGACCATATGTCTATTGGTGTGGACTATAAAGATAGAGTATTTTTAATTAGAAGTTGGCAGGTTTATAGAAAAACTACCATTGAACATGGGAAATTGCTAAATTTAAAATATATGGTTGGTTTAGATTCAGGTGGTAGCACCCAAATGGTAACCCCAGAGTGGTCAAGACCTAGTGATAATTATGAAAAATATGTTAGTCCAACTAGAAAAGTATATAATAAAATATTAGTTAAAGATTTATAATTTAATAATATACAATAATATGCAACAATATACTGAGGGGTTTTATACCCTTCTTTTTTTTATTATTTTTGTTGACATTGATACTTGTTGATGTTAGAATGGTTTAACTTAAAGAAAAAGGAGGTGAAAACGGTGAGAAAGTTATTAAGAAGTGAACGGAAAAGACTTAGATACCCAACGTGGGAACTAGCAAAAATAAGTGGTATTTCTCCCGATTATATGATGAAGATTGAGTTAAACAGAGCGAATCCATCTTTAGAAAAAGCAACTAATATTTATAAAGCTATGAGGGAAATAGGATTAAGACAAGATATTGGTATTATTGAATTATTTGAAGATGATGGGAAAGGAGAAAAAAAAGAAAATAATTGGAGTTAAAATGGAAAGGAAACAAGTGAATGAATAATAACATAACAAAACAACTTTTATTATCAAATAATTATTGGGTAATAAATAAAGATTTAGTGCAGCTCTTAGGGATTGAAGCTACCTTTTTACTATCTAATTTTGCAGAAGCAGAACAGATAATGTTATATAAAGATGGGTGGTTCTATCAAACTAGTGAAACCGTTGAAAAAGTAACAACTCTAACTAGGTACAGACAAGATAATGCTATAAAAAAACTAGTAGAGATGAATATACTAGAGCAAGCAAACAAGGGAATGCCAATGAAAAGGTACTTTAAAATCAATTATGATGTACTTACAACCAAGTTTGTAAGAAACCAGCAACCAAGGTTGTTGGAAATTAGCAACCAAGGTTGTAAAAAAACAGCAACAAGTAAAGAACGTATTAATAAAGAACGTATTAATAAAGAAAAACATAGTTGTAAGTCTGATGAAAAAGAAAAAGATTTAAAAGATTTTATTGACTACTGGAATGATTTCAACATTACACAACACACCTATGATAACAAAGCTATTAAAAAAGCTATTAAGAGAATTAGGAATAAACAACATTTAAAAGAAATAAAAAAATCTATAAGTAGATATGCTACTGCCTACAAGGATAAGAACCATTATTATAGGTATAAGTGGACTTTAGATAAATTCATCATACAGGGTAATGGTTATCTTGATTGGTTGGATGAAGGTCAAAGGTGGGTATCATACATAGCAGAGAATCCTACAGTAACAGATAAACCAAAAACAAAAAAAGAAATTGAGGAAGCAAAGAAGAATCAGGAAGAATTAGCTAAGATAGCTAAAAATTTATTTAAGGAGTAGAAGATGAATAAAGAAGAAATGATTGATAATGTAATTGATTCAGCAAAATTAGATGAAAGTGATGTAGATATAATTCCCTTAATAAGATTTTCAATTTCAATGGGAATAGAAAAAGGTCAATTTTCTGCAAATACAAAACTTGATGTTACAGAAATGTTTGAAACAATAATAGATGCACTACCTACGGCGAGAAAAGACAAATTTAAAAAAGCTATAGAAAGGTTAGTTAAAAAAACAACAGAGGATTTTCAAGATAAAATGCTATCAATATTAAACGAATCTGTATTATAGTTGAGATTATATTATAATATATACTTTAGAGGAATATTGGGTAACCTTAGGATAGTTTTTAAGGGATAATGGCATAAGGATATAGAAAGGAGATAAAAGTGGTTAAAAAGGGTAATAAAGCTTATAACAAATATTCTAACAAAAAAACAATAATAGATGGATATAAGTTTGATTCAAAAAAGGAAAGTGGAAGATATTTAGAACTTAAATTACTACAAAGAGCAGAATTAATTAAAGATTTAGAATTACAACCCAGGTTTTTAATATTAGATACATTAAGAAAAAACGGTAAGACTTTCCAGAAAAGATTTTATGTTGCAGACTTTAGTTATTACGATAACAAAGAAAAAAGAATTGTAGTAGAAGATGTAAAAGGGTTTAAAACTCCTATGTACAAGATTAAAAGACATATGTTTGAAGAAAAATACCCTGACCTATGGGTTATGGAGATATGAAACTAATTAGTAATACTAAAAAGTTGCTCAATTCTTACAATTCTATAGTAGCATCTTGTGAAAACATAAAAGATGAAATAGATAATATGGAATATACAGGACTTAAAATTTCAAAAATAGACGGTATGCCTTACAATGTAACAACATCATCAGGTACAGAAATTGAAGCTCTAATAATGATTGCTAAAAAAGAAAAACTAACAACAATTCTAAACAAAAATAAAACAACTATTAGGATTATAAATAGAGCATTGGGAGCATTACCTGAAAAAGAAAAAAATATTATAATTGGATATTACATTAAAAATAATACATGGGATGAGATTGGAATAATTGTATCTCATACACCGAGACATTGTTTAAGATTAAGAGATTCAGCATTAGAAAAAATAACCATAGCAATATACGGACAGTTAAAAGGTGATGGATAATGGAGCTTTTATTTGTAAAATTTAATGGGAATAACATATTCTTTCGTGTTAAGGCACTCAATTATGAAAGTGGGATAATTTATATCGTATCTGATGATATAAAAGAAAGAGATACTAAATTTCTAAATATTGAAAAAAGGTATCTAGCAGATGTTGATAAATATAGAGGTGAACCTGTTTATAAAAGGATAAGAAAATAACAATTATGCTTAGAGAGGAATTAAAATGAAATATAGGAAAAAACCAGTAGTGATAGATGCTATACAGTATTTGAGAGAGGACAATCTATACTCTTGTATGGATTTTTGTCCAGATATGATTTATAACGAAAAAGATAATGAATATGATATTAAAACACTTGAAGGTAACATGAGGATTTCAAAAGATGACTATATCATAAAAGGAGTTAAAAATGAGTTTTATCCTTGTAAACCTGATATATTTGAAATGACTTATGAAAAAATTAGTGAAAAAGGAGAAGAAAATGAAAATAACAAAGGTTAGATTAAAAAATATTATAGGGATTGAACAATTAGACAGGGAAGTAAAGGGAAGCTTACTGTTGGAAGGAACAAATGGGTCGGGAAAGAGTAGTGTAATTGATGCTATAAGAGTTGCTATTAATAATAAAACAGGCAGAGAGGTCATAATAAAAAAAGGACATAACGAAGGTGAAATATATATTGAGCTTGATGATATAACTGTTGAGAGAAAAAAACGTAATGATAAAAGTGATTATAAGAAAGTTACTAAAGGTGGACAGGAAATAGCATCACCTGAAACATTCCTTAAAAGCCTATTTTCAGAACTTCAACTAAATCCTGCCGAATTTATGAACTTAACCGATAAAGAAAAAAACAGAGTAATATTAAACATGATTGAATTTACTTGGGATTTGAAATGGATAGAAAAAAAGTTTGGAGAAGTAGTTAAAGGTGTTGACTATGACCAACATATACTAGAAGTATTAAATGAAATTCAATCTGACAAAGGCTATTACTATCAAACAAGGCAAGATGTTAATAGACAGGTGAGAGATAAAAGTGCAGTAATAAAAGAAATAATGGATGAATTACCTGAAAACTATTCAAATGAAAAGTGGGAGAATTTCTCATTGATGGACATATATGACAAGATAAATAAAATGAAAAATGATAATGAGTATAAAGAAAGACTTTTATCTGAATTGAAAGATATTGAAATTAAGAAAGCAAACAGAGAAAAAGAAGTTGCAGATGAAATTACCAAAATATATAAACAAAAGAGAGCAAAAGAGAAAGAATTAAATAAAAAAATAGAAGCACTTAAAGAAGAATTAAATAATACTCAACAAAGACTTAATAGTTTAGAAGATAAATCAACTACTATTGTAATTAATAAACAAGATGACTTACACAAAGAGATTATAGATAAAGATAACAGATATAAAGAGATGGAACAGCAATATATTAAAGCAAAATGTCATAAAAAAGAGGTTATTGATGAAAAACAGGAAGAAGCTCAATATGCAGAAAATATGAAGTCATACCTAAAGGATTATAGCAGAGTTGAACGTATGCAAGATGAAATAGAGATATTAAATGCAGATTCAGAATTGCTAACTAAACAGATTGAACTTGCCAGAATCCTCCCTGGAGAAATATTAAAAACAGCTACAATACCAATTAAACAGTTAACAGTAGAAAATGGTAGACCTCTAATTAACGGACTTCCAGTAAACAATCTATCTGAAGGTGAATTATTAGATTTATGTGTTGATGTAGCAATCCAAAAGCCTGAAGGACTTAGATTAGTATTACTTGATAGTATTCCTAATGACCTAAGCCCAGACAACCAAGAGAGATTATTCAAGAAGTTAAAAGACCATGATATTCAGTTTATTGCTACTAAGACAACTAATGATAAAGAATTAAAAATAATTGAATTGTAAGGCAAATAAAGGGGTGAATAAATGATTAGAGCGATAGCAATAACATATATATTAATATCATTAACCGCATTTCCTACAACCGAGATACCAAGAGAACCAGTACAGATAGCAGAAGATATACCACCACCTATAGCAGAAGACATACCACCACTTATAGCAGAGGATATACCACCAGAACCATTACTAGAGAGTCTAGGAGATTTTAAAATAACTCAATATACGATAGGTTTTGAGTCTTGCGGTAAATACCCCGATGACCCCGAATATGGTATAACAAGGTCAGGAGCTAGAGTACAAGAAAATCATACTATAGCAAGTGATTGGGCTGTTCTACCAGAAGGTACAAAGGTAATGATAGAGGGTTTTGGAAATACAATCTACACCGTAGAAGATATAGGTGGTCTTGTCAATGGCAAGCATATCGACATTTATGTCTTGAGCCTTGAAAGGGCTAATAGGTGGGGACTAAAGAAAAGAGAAGTGTGGCTGGTAAAATAAAAGGAGAAATAAATAGAATGAAAATCAAGATATATTATAACGGTAGTTATGAAGATGAGGTTATTATAGAAGCAGAGCCAGAAGATATGCAGGAAGAAGCATTTGATGCGAGTGATAGCCGAGGTTGGGATAGA
>Ga0209414_1000600_pt1 | contig 17371 bp, 8 predicted proteins | sample LakVidmifraction_4_FD_181154 | JGI IMG/M metagenome (GOLD analysis project Ga0209414, IMG submission 181154) | Hypersaline microbial communities from Lake Vida, Antarctica - Brine Hole Two &gt;0.2 micron (SPAdes) (version 2) | ecosystem: Environmental > Aquatic > Non-marine Saline and Alkaline >... | reverse complement strand
AGCAGCTCAAGTACCCGCTCTTACTTGTAGAGATGGCATTAGGACATACCACTAAAGATCCTAATGGAGCCGCTTACGGACGATTTGAGTACATTGACGATCGTAGCGATATGATGCAGAAGTGGGCTAACTATTTAGATGCGCTGCGTGAGGGTAGAGATACGGCAGAGTTTAGAGCAGATGCTCAAACACAAGTTGATCCTACTACCCAGCTGCAAGCGCTAATTGCTCAGTTGGGAGAGGATAAGGTGCTTGAGATGCTTAAAAGTGGGATGTAGTAAGGCTACTTATTATTATTAATTTTTAGTTAAATATATATTATCAACAAAAAACTTGTTTACGCCTTAATTATTGTAAATATACGCCATTTTAGATATGAAAGATATAACTCCTCATCTAAAATGGCTACTCTATAGTTGCCTTAATAATCTTGCCATTAGACAGGTTTTTACCTAGCGATTATTTGTGTCTAGTATGGCAACTATACATTGCATGCTCATGCATAAGTCATAAAACAAATAAAGAGCTGTTTAAGTTTAAATATGTTAATAAGAACTAATGCAGTCAGCATGATTATTGTTTAATTTAAAGTAGGCGCTAGTAGTGCTCTATTCTAATATAGCCTTAAGCAGTGCATCACGTGCGTCTTGATAGAACTGTATATCAATTTTGGTAGCCATATCATCTGACAAGTCATACAGCTGACGCCTGGCTGTAACGGGCATAAGTAGCACACTAGCACCCTTCTCCACTGCTAGTTCGGCAATGTTGACCGCATTGGTGACAGGTTCAATAGAGCCACCCAAATTAATCTCTCCTATCAAGATCAAGCCACCTTTTAACGATTTCTTCAGTATGCTACTGCACATAGCGACTAGCGCTGCCACACCAATCCTAGAGCCTTTTTTAGCTGCATCAAAGGCTCTCAGTTGTACCGTGAACTCATGAGCTCTAGGGTCACGATCACCTATGAGCTGCATCGATCGAGCATAGAGATTCTGTTCAGCGTAACGCAAAGACTCCTTGAACGCAGCAGGAGCCGGGTTATTAAGAATCTTCACTCCAGAGCCTGGGCCCTCATTTACCTCAATACGATACAGACCGGCATTATCATCAATCTCAGAACCGCCTTCACTAATAGTCCAAACCTGTCCTGGCTCTAAAGGATCATCACCTATCTCGTTATTCGCTCTCAGCTCTGCTGTGGCAACAAACTTTTCAATTCCATCATCACCGATGGTGTAACTGAAGTGAGTATTACGAAACTCAGCAGCACCAACTCGCTTCTGTTGTTCCTTTACCCGGCGGCGTACTTCAAGACCCAAACGAGTCGCCCACTCCAAGTCTTCATCAGACACGCTAAGCTCGGCATCTGGATACATTAACTTTATTAGTCCTGATACTGTTTTATTAACCGCATTGCTATCACGGCCACTGAGTGCACCACCTAAATGCACACGGTTCTGCATAGCAGATACACGACTTTGAAAGCGCAGGCGAGTCATGCATTCAGAAAAGAAATCACTAACTAGACCAAAATGATCCGTGGTTAGCTCTTTACTCATTTTTGGTACATCCCAACCAGGCAGATAGCAATGAATACGATCCATCCATGCGGTGTCATCACGCATTTCTGCAGGTAAAGGACCGAATAAGTGGCCAACACGTTGTTGATGCTCTACGTCCACATCGAAGTTACCCACAAATACCAATGACCCATCTGCACGAATACTTTCTTTACCTCGGCTAAACTCACCTGACTCCATGTAGCCTTTCATGATATTGACACCTTCTTTAGTATCGAAGGATATTCCGCTGACTTCATCAAAACAGACTACATCGTACTGACAGACCAAGCCACGCTGTCCACTAGCGTTGTTCACAAACATCTTAGCAATTGTCGCCTTACCACCGGAAATGAGGTGAGCATAAGGTGATATCTGCTGAAACAAGTGGCTCTTACCTGTGCCGCGCGGTCCCAACTCAACCATATTATAGTTACGCTCAACGAATGGCACCATGCGCAGTAGAATGGCATCTTTAGCCCGTTGTGATAAAGCGCTTGGCTCCAAGCCGATGGAGCGAATTAAGAAATTACGCCATTCGTCACTACTGTAATTTTTGCGGGCTTCAGTCATCACATCTAACACGTTGCGTTTGGACATTTGAATGGGTCGCAATTCAGCTATACCAAAAGCGTTACCCTTTTCTTCTGCAATAATACTATCGTATTCCAGCGTTACTTCAGCATAAAACCCGCCTGTCAAAAGACGCTCATTGTCATCAACAATTTTGTCAGGAATACGTACTTTATTAAGGTTTAAACTGGGTAGGCTGGCAAGGTAACCGTTCTCTTTTTCGACAAATTTGACACTAACGATATCAATCAGTTTGGCTGATCCGTCCTTATAGGCACGTGCCTTGAACAGCTCTTCCTCTCCCGCGCGTACTGTTCGTGAAGACAACTGGCGCTGGACAATCTCAAGGCCCTCGTCTATTTCATCTGGGTCTGTTGATGCACAATAACGACCGAGCATAAACTCAACCACATAAGTTGGTACGGGGAACTGGCGAGCAAACGTACGGACAAGATCCTTACGAACAATATATCCTTCAAAAAAATCAGCAGCCTTTTGGTCTAGTGCATCTAATTCCACTTATACGTCTCCTACTAATGTTGGTTTTTTTGCTAGCACATTACCCTGCTCATCTAGCAGTACAAGAACGGCTGACGTATCTTCATACTCATCATCTACCATGAGCGTGCACTTACCTTCTTTAAGTGGCTTACGCTTACTAATCTCAGAGTCTGGGTTAGCTGCATGTATTCGTAATACTGCGATGATTCCATCAGAGTCACTATCGGCCTGAACTCTGCACTGCAATCCAAGCCAGCGCAAATCCGATAGCGTTGCGGTACTCGTTGCTTTACTGACTGAACTTTGTTTATTAAGGATTTCAATAACTGGTGTCAGGCACTCCTGTAAACTCAAGCCGCCATGATCATAATACAAGCCAGCCTTGAAGCAGGAAACTCCTGGTGCCATAGCAATACTCACTTGGCTGTTCCAGTACCATCCTACCTGTAGGTAGCTACTAGCAACTGAATCTTTAATTACCGCACATCGTCCCCAGCGAGTTTCTGTTAGATGCTTAGGCAGGTCTACCTTTGGCATAGTCTCAGGAGTCAACATCCAACCATGATCAGTTACGATTCTTATTTTACGCCATCCTACCGCCAGCAATTCTTCAATCCGCTCAACTATTTCATCTAATAGACTATCAACTCTTCCTGCAAGTTTAAGACCTCGTACATGGCCTTCCTTATCTATATCACCGCTTTGTACCCAGGCATTAAAAGCCGGATCTCCTGAATCACCTTCTTCAAGATAGAGCCAACCTTTCTCTTTCAGAAACTTTCTCAAGTAATAAGCAGAGAAGTCTTTATCGTCATCCAGCAAGCTTGGCTCAAAATCACGGTCAGTTTCTCTACCGGTTAGACGATCATGTACTGGCGTAACAGCAGCTTTAGCCGTTGCAGTAACCGAAGGCAATGCCGCCCAATTAGTAGCAAACCCAACCTCTCCCAATGGCTCTAATCGTTCAATAAGACGCTGCGCCAAATCGTAACGTAGGCCATCAACGAAAAACACCACCTCTCCCGCATCAGCATAATCAGCTGTAGCTTTGTTGCATTGAGTCGTACCGGGATAGCCTTTCTCTTTTACTAAATTCTGGAAGTTATGCGTAACCTCATCCAGCCAAGGCGTATAGATAAGCGCAAGCAATTTTTGTACTAAAGATTGCTGACTGGGCACTAAAGGATAAGCCAATACCTTAAGGGTTAGGTCATCCGCCTGCCAATATTTATCACGATATAACGTAGCCATCTCTTTAGGATCAGTGCCAGAAAAAACCTGCTGAGTCATGTTTGCAACACCACTCAAATACTTCAGCACCCCAGCCAGCGGAGCCCTATTTAATTTAAACCAAATCCAGTCTCGTCGTTCGGCATGATGCTGTTCTAATACAGCTAACTCCTGACGTATATCAACTGAGTTAAGTGTTTGTAGCTGAGATAATGACTTCTCTAGGGCCACCTCTTCAGCTTGGTTTATCACTGGGTAGCTTGCACCATCGGCAACAAGATCACCTTGCACCTTTAGCAATAGTTCTGGCAAAGAAGGATAGTGACGACAGGATTCAACATAGCGCTGCCACACTCCCTCCCAAACTCCCTGGCGTTGGCACAACAGCTCAGCGGCTGTCAGCTCACCATCTTGCTCAGGATTAAAATGATATTCAGTTTCACAAATACCGATTAATGCTTGCCAGCGCGCTTCATCCCAGCGCTCACGGCAAGTTTTTTCATCATTCATCCAACTGAGTAAATCCCGAACTGGATCACTGGATACCAGCTTATTAAAGTCTGAAGCCTCAAGACGACGATTCGCCAGATCTTCACGCTTGCTTTCAAGAAACTCATTCAGTACACGTAACATCGCTTGCTGGCTTTTATCATCCTTAGCGACATCAAGACCAACACCACCGTTATCTGAAGTTAAAAAAGCATTAACTGTCCAATCACGACCAGAGTTGTTATAAATCCACCAGCTACCACGGTATTGCAGTTCAGCTAAGGGCATCAACTCTTCAGGACAAGTAGCAATAGCTCGTAAATCTCGGCGCTCAATCCCTGGCAGGTAAACGATAGGAGTACGATCGGTAGGAATTTCAATTTCTGGAAGAGCACCATCAACAACACATTTTATCCAAATAGCCGGACCCATTTTTTGCTTAGGTGCATAGTCACCTAGAACGATCAGCTCAGGCATAGCGGCTTGCAGTAACGGTAATGCTGATTCCCAATGTCGCTGCTTATCGGTCCAAAGAATTACACTGGGAGCTACTTGAACATTCGAGTTGTAATCAGCGCTGGCTCGTACTTCTCTAGCCAGCAAGTCAATAATTTTCATAATATTCCTTGCAGACAGATAACAATGTTGTTAATAACAACTGCTTCTAGGTCTTTAGCTCATAAAACTTAAATGCAAAATCACCAAATACGAGTGTTACAGCTTTAAATTTAAACTTGTATCTTCGACGATCAGGCAGTGAATAGATTCACTCTTTTATATTTATTTTTCTATTTTACTTTAAAATCCATATTTTTCACGCCTACTAGTAAATGCCTCTTTACTGCCTTCCATGATATCTAGAATGGCTTTTTTAACATCGCCTCTATCCAATCCTCCACAAGCCCGGGCAACACCTTTACCACCGATGGCCTCAAAGGCATACACAAGCTCTGCATCGCCATTTACAGGTAAATTTGCATTATGGGTAGCCAAGATAAGTTGTCTATTTGGCTTGACTGTACGCAACATAGGGATTAATTCTTTAGAAACAAAGTTTGAATCCAGCTCATCTTCAGGCTGGTCAATTACTAGCGGTCCTTCACCTTGTGCAAGCAACAAAACAAGCGCTGCTGTATTTCTTTGACCATCAGACAGAGAATTGTCAGCAATACTGCCCGCTAAAGTATCGTCAGAACGATAAAGCTTTAGATTAATAACATCTTCTACTCTCGATGTTTTTATGTCTTCCCAGACTTTTATCTTATTAGTTATATGTGCAATTAACTCTTCCTCGCAATCCTCAAAAATAATAGCTAGATTTTCCTTAGGGCTTTCACTTTCAAGCCAAGAATCAAGTAATTCCCAAGGAGAAGCCTTTACATCCTGATCTATAAAAATTTGGCGAAGCTTGTTACCAAACTCTGTCCAGTTTCTTCCCAAGCGCGTACGACGATCTGGCTTTAAAGTGTCAGTTTCCCATAGATTACTAAAGCTTTTTTCGTTGTGCTGATAGCTGACTGAAACCTTTAGAAACTTTTGCTCTCCTTGTTCGACAAGCTCATTTGCTTTCTCTGCAGCCTGTCTCCTTTGCTCAAATTGCTGCCTCCAAAGTTCATGCAGTTCTGTCATTAAATCCTTGGCATTTAGAGAGCGTTCCCTTAGTTTTCGCATGTCTTTTTTGTTGTCTTCAAACTCTTGCAGTTTCCGATTTTTTCGAGTTACGGTGTCCTTTAACTGGTTAGCATCTTCTGTACTTAAGCCCAGTTTTCCACAAGCCGATTTAAACTGATCATCAGCTTGTGAAATCTGCTCACTTAGCTGACTCCCTACAACTGAACTATCAGTATATGTATATAAAGCATTTTTATAGTTATCCTGTGCTTTGCTAAAAGCTGTCTGCAGAGCAGCTGCTTCTCGATTATGTAGCATTTCTAAATCATTGAAAAAATCAAAAAATGGGTGTTGTTCATCATTTAAGGCTAAAGCCTCTTCACTAAACTTACGCAGCTCACAATCAAAACTAAGCTGTAATGATTCAATATTTTGTTTGTATCTTTGTAAAAGAGACTCTGCTGCTTTCAGCTGTTGATGCCTGGTCGCATCTGACTGGATTTCACTCCTTGCTTTCCATTGACGCTCTAGCTCTGCGTATTCGTCTTGTAATACTTCACCTTTACTCTGTAGTTCTTTAATTTGCCTTTGCTGGGTAAATGCTTCTTCAAGTTTTGCTTTTACATGTTTTTCCTTGTCTTTTAGTTCAACTATTTTCTCCTTGTCAAAGGCGTCAATTAGATCAAGCAATCTTTCAGCCTGCCTAATTCCACTATCAGATTTTTCTGACTCTGTGAGTTGATTTAGCTGCTGCTGACTAAAGAATTGAACAGGTAAGTTTTTCAAATAGGATTCAACACCTTCTAGGCTCTTGGTTTCAACCCCTACCTCGCTCTTGCCTGAAACACTCCATTCACCATCCTGCCAAACAATCTTATCCTCAAGACCAGCGTCGCTCACCCAACAAACTGTAAGTTTAGAGTCAATTTTCAACGTACTTTCGATACGCTCAATTTTACCTCTAGTTTTATCATCAATGTTGCTTTCTTGGTGTTTCCCTAAAGCAATTCTTAAGTACTCCTGCAAAGTGGATTTACCACTACCTCGCCCACCAATAAAGCTATTCTTATTAGGTGAAAAATGCACCTCTTGATCTCCAAGAAACTCAACACCTTCTACTTTTATTGATTTGATATAGCCATGCTTGATTAGCTGCTCTGGATGCTTCTCTTTTACTACATCTTCAGGAAGTTTTATTCTTGATTCAGGATCTAAAAAAGCCTGTCGCAATGACTCAATAGATGGGCTGGACATTTTAATCCATGAGTATCTGTAGCCGATACTATTTGGCACTGGACGCCCATAACTATCATCTTTTTTGTCATCATTTTTCTGAATTAGCATTTTATTATCTGATGACATCACAACAGCTATTGGGCGTTCGCGTCGCCAGCCTTCCTGACAGTTATTACCTGACTTTAAAAGCCTCTGGTAACCTTTACTCATTAAGTGGACAGGCTTAGGAACCTCTATCGCTAGAAGCTCTGGATTAGTAAATTGCTCCTGCTGTAACCAGTCTGAAATTGAATCATTATCGAATATTCCATCATTGCTGGTTGCGTGAGGCATAATCACAATTCCAGAGTGCTTATCCTGGACGATTCTCAATATATCCTTAAGATTTTTATCGGATTTTTCCAGTTGTTTATTAGGCTTAATTCTCGGCACGCCAACACCACATTCGGTTAAAATGGAGTCTAATTTCTCTAAAGATGTATCAGGCTCAAACAAACAAAGAATATGCACACCTCTGCCTACACCTGCGGCTTCAAACTCAAAGCCAGGAAGCAGAGTTACTCTATGAGCATATTTTTCATACAAATTATCGAACGCACGTTTTAAAAAAATTAAAAAGTCTCGATTTAAAAAGTTGTGCTCTGTAATACCAACAACATTTAACCCCGATTGGTAACACGCCTCTGCATACTCAAAAGCCGCTTCCTGCTCCTCTCCTTCAACTAAGGGTTTTCCTAGCCAATGTTGTTTGTCGGCAGGTGTCTGCATTTGTAAGTCGCATTTTAACCAACGCATACCATGATAGTTTTCATCCATATCTAATACTCCCTTGTTCCACGCTTATCAGCCAATGTCAGGTGATGGTCATTAATTCGATCGCCTTCCTTGCCTTCGTACTCTAAACCCAATGTATACCAAGGTGCAGAATAAACATCTTTACCACGGTCTTTTTTCCAATGAATATTAGGCTTCCAGCGTAGGATACCAGCATCTTTTTTACCAATATCACGAGCCTTTAAGAATGGTCGGATATTTAGGCGTACACCATCGTTAAGGTCAGGAGTCCAGCCTATGGGTTGTTCGGCCTTGGGCTTCCAGCGTACAAAGATGTCGTAAGGTGCTTCGCCTTCGAGAGTAGCTTCGAGCTCACGCTTAAGTGCTTCAGCCGCTGCGAGACGTTCCTGTGCGCCGTCCTCGCCACTAGCCATCCCACTTTGTTGAGTGCGAATCCAGTCACCTAAATAGGTATAAATCAGTCTTTCTAGCCCTGCTTTATCTAACATATGATAATTAACCAAGGCGCTAAAGCCGTCATTAAGACCGTCCCAGATGTGCCAAATAAAAGGCCGATGCTTGAACATTTTGCAATGCTGCTCAAAGAATTTATCGCGAAGCCAAAGAGTGAGTGATTTTCCCTTTACAGTTTCAAGCAAGCGATTTTTCAAAGGCGTAGTCCAGGCTTCACCATAGGCGGCTTGTAGTAAAGCTTCCAGGCGCTGATCAGCTGCCTTTTCACCACGCACAGCAGGCAAGCAAACGATACCGTCGTCATCAGTAAATTGTTTAAGCTCTTGGCTGCGTACCACCCATTCTCGCTGTTCTACAGCCAACTCCATATCCTTGTCCAACTCTGCTGGCCATTGATATCCTAGCAGCCTGGCTACTGCGACTTGTAGAACGCTGTCATCAACTCGTAGTTCACCCTTTACTGTCCATTTGGTTTGTTCATCCCAAATCACTGAGCCACAAGGATGACCGTGGAAAATCCACTGGGTGGGATCGTTGGTATAAGGTTTAGGAAGTCCTTTAGGGTATTGCTCTTCAGCAATTTTCGTCCAATGTTCTAAGTCGAATGGAACTTTAACAAGAGTAGCATTCGTTAAACTTATTTTTTGATCAATTTCTCTTACATCTTCATGAAATTGAGGCGAACTACAATAACACCATAGTTCTCTTTTACTTAAACCTGGCGTTATGGGTATGATAACGTTAGCATTACCATCAAATTTATAGCCCGAATAAAAAGATGCTTTGAGCAAACCCATCTGATTAAGCGATACTCCACTGAAACCCCAAGCCAAATTTCCACTTTCATGCATATCGTGCAATTGATGCCTATAAGTTATTGCATAGTCTGAAAGCTGACCTTTACCTTTTTCCCAAAGGATTACTTGAGAAACACCATCGAATAGAGAACTTTTCTTGGAGCTACTTTGAAGTGGATCCCATAATTCATTTTCAATATCTGGTTCCCACATATACTGAACAAAGCGCTCTTTATCACCAGCCCTAAGTCCTTGATATGCAACTGCTATAGTACTTAAAAGAGGAAGGTCGCTTTCTGAACCAAAAGAAACTCGCGCATCGGGGTTAGTTAGCTGTTTTCCCTGCTTTACATTTTTTACTTCAGCCACAATTAACTCAGCTGCTTTTTTATCAGCTGTACGGGGTTTAGATACATCAATTCCACGGATCAAGTTATTCTTATTAACAATGCTCAGAAGATCTGTTGATTGCAAACCTACATTGCCATGAACTATCGATATCATAGCTATGTTAGTTATGTTACCTGGACCATTTTCGAAAGCTTCTGCCCCACCACCTAGCTTTACAACAAGACGCCAATCATCTTGGTTCAACAGCTTTTCGCGAAACTTTCTATAGCTAGTAAGAAATAACCAATTCTGTGGTAGAACCACACTAGCCATACCACCTTCTATACAAAACTCCAAACAGCGTTCTAAGAATACTGTTGCCAAATCATTACTGGCTTCAGGATAATATCTCTCACAATAATCTTTTAAAGTGTCTTCTTGGTTCCCTTTACCAAGATAAGGCACGTTTGTGACTACCCAGGTGTACTGACTACCTAATAGCTCAGCCGCTTTCGCTAAGCCCTGAGCCACAATACCAGCTTCTAATTGGTTTGTTTGAGCACTGCTATCAGAGTCATAAGCATTGCTTTGGTCTTTTGCTAATGCTTCCCCTAGCAATTTCTGTAAGTCATCCCATTTAGCAATCTTTGCTGCGTCACTACGGCGTGGGTTAATTAGACTACCTAACACTGGCGCATCCTGGAAGGTTTGATACATCAAATCTAAAGCAATGGTTAGATTCTGCTTGCCAGCCTTGCGACCAAGCTCTTTCCATTCATCACGAGCAGCAGCGATAGATAGACCACTACAGGCCAAATGTAATTCTGGTAGCTTGCGATACCCACCCCCATTTTTATATCGCCAGGCTTCTAATGCTAAAGCAAAAACTGCCAATTCCACACAGCGTTGGTCTAGCTCTAATCCATGTAAGTTTTCACTTAAGACCTTATCAATGGCTTGTTGTTCGCTGAGGTTCTCGAGCTGCATACGCATTGGTACAAGCATGAGGAAAATGGCAACTAAGAAATGACCCGAGCCACAACATGGGTCCATTGCTTTAAGTTCACTGAGATTATCTGGCCAAGCATCAAACGTACCTGAGGCAGGTTGCCACTGCTGGGTCGTTTCATCTTGTACAAAGCGCAGGTATTCAAGTGATACGCCTTCAATAGCGGCTTTATCGCGTAGCTCTTGCTCGCTGCTGGCATGTTGCCAATCACCCTCAGTTAGCTGCTTGCCAGCCCACCAAGCGCCTAATGCATTATCAAGCAAAAAGCTAACCATGTAAGGTTCAGTAAAGAGTTGGGTGACAGGCGACAACTCATCAGCCCCAATTTTAACTTCAGACTTATTGACTTCATCTTTGCGTTTGCTTTGCCAGAATTGATATACCCAGCCAAGGCTATCCTGAGCTTGAAAAGTCTCTAAATTTAGACCAGTGACTAGCTGCTCTAGACTCCGCTGATGCTCAGGGGCGAACTCTAACTCAAACACTGGCGAGTCGATACGGAAAATCTGCGGCAACATCTTGGATGCCAATACGCCTGCCAGCTCCCAACCACTTTTACAGCGGCGCTCTAAGTCATCCCGAGCCACATCGGAGTCTTGTGCTAATTCATTACATTCATCTAAGCTTAATGAGGTGTACTCGTCATACATAAGCAGATTGTTCTGTTCAAGAAACCGAGCAAATAGCATACGGTGCCAGTGCTCATAAGCAACTTCAGTGACCAGCTTATGAGTGGCTTGTCGCCCATTATCATTTTTAATGTCGCCCAATTGACGACCACGTGCACGTAAACGAGTACGCAATTTGCGTTGTTCATCATTTAAATAATCTGCAGGCTTAGCATCGCCTACACCTAAACGGTTGAGTGCTTGAGTTGCAGCTAGCTCCGCAATATCGCGAGCTTTAATCACTATCGCCTCTAACGTACGACGCAAAGCTTTATCAAGAGGTTGTCTAGTTGTCATCATTAGAAAGTCACCGGTCCATCACTAAGTTTATCAAGAACCTGAGCTTTGACTTGTGCCAGCCAGGTATTAACGTCTTCTTCTGTCTCAAAGGTCGTTCTTGGCAGAGTAATACGCTGTAATTTAGGCTGCAATCTCTGTACTGCATCCATCCGTGCATTATCAAACTTGCTGGCTAGAGCATCTGTACGGTCTCTCCATTGCTCTAGACTAACCTCATTCAGCGCATCGATAATTGCATCAGCATTATTTAGAGCCGGCTCATTAAATGTCGTTAATTTAAACTTATTTAGGATCTCACTTTTCTGAGTCGCATCTAGTTGCTGCCAATAGCTATCATCTTCCAACTGAGCCAGATACTTGGCGTGCTGCTCAAGGTAACTATCCACACGATACTGTACGGCTTCACGTAACTTATCAACCAATTGCTTACTAAGACTAGTAATTGGATTAGGCTCATCAAGTAATGAGCGATTGGCTTCGATAGCGCTTACTTCGGCTTGAATATCAGCTTGGAATGACAGACCCTGACTCTGGTCTAACAAGTCTTTTAACACAAGCCAATCAGGTCGTCTTTTTTGAATCTTATCAGCAGTCTCAGCCCATTTATGGAGTGATTGCTTGATAGCATCTTGCTCATCTAGAACATACTTAAGCTTAGCGTTACCAGATTGTTGGGCGATCTCATCAAACAAACGGCAACTTGGGCGCTCAGGAAAAGGAGCATCACCACCCGCTTCTTTTGCTAATGCACGACCTTTATCAATTAACAAATCTAGTTTAGCCGTTTCTTCACCAGGCTGGCACGCAATACCACTAGCATTCATTAAACCACGTATTTTAATCATATCTATTGGACGAATGGTGATACTTTCTGGCTGAAAGTTAGTTTGACTGATTTGCTTACGCTCTAACTCTTTTACAGAAACGGGATGGTTGCCATTGCCTTTAGCGATCAGAATACCACTAGCCAGCAAGGCATATAGAGCACCTTCAATAGTATCTTGCGGCCAACCGTAAGGAGCGGCGGAAAAATAATCTCGAATCTCACTACCTTTTTTAGATACACCTATATAGCGCTTGATCTGTGCGCAAACCGGATGCTGCTCAGGCTCATCAGAGTGACCCACAGCTTCTAATGCATTCTGTCCGCCATCTTTGCGAGCTCGATCATAGACCTTACCCCATCCCGTATTATCAGCGACATCAAACTCGCGATATAAACGAACCAATGATGCTTTAGCAGCAGTCTCAACACGCTCTGCAATACTACTACCTTCAACTTCACTACCACCAGCTTGTAACACTTGCACGCCAGCAAAAATCTCACTTAATAAAGCTTGAACTTGCTTCTGTGCGTCACGGTGACGGGTTTCCATCGCACTACGAGCATCCGTACCCGCGTCAGTATTAGGAATACCACGCTTCTCTAGTGTCGCAAATGCTGCATTTTCTGTAATGATAGCGTTGGTTAACTCAGAGCGGTTACGCGCGGGGATAAAGACAAAAATTGTCGGCTCGCCAGGCTGACGACGACGGGCTTCGGATATAAAGCTTTTTTCATCAAGGCTCCAACCGTCCTGTATCCAAACATAGATTTTTTCACTAGCATCACTTGGTAGCTCTGAATCGAAACAAGTAATGAGCTGGCGTGCCTCATTAGACTTACCTTGGGTCAGACGAATTTTACCAATATCCTGACGGATAGTTTTATGGAGCAAGTCCACACGTATATTTTCAACGCGCTGCATGTTACCGCGTAGATCCGCTTCCTCCTGGCGTAGAGTGTCATACCACTGAGCACTTTCTTGAGTTTGCAGTCGGTATTCAGCCCCTACACTAGTCTGCATGACCATTAGCAGACCTTCTTCAGTCAACTCTCTTAATAACTTAGGTACAGCAGTACGGATCGCATCCTTGCCATTATTCAAATCTGCTATTAGTAAATCCGCAAGCATATCAGCGGTAGCTCTCACACCACAGTCAGCTGCTGGATCAGTAGGTAGTTTCCCAATCAATAAGACCAGAGCGAGTATACGAGACTTAAGTTTGTCATCAGCATCACCCGCAGAAAAACGACCAATAGTTTCAGTTATTTCTTTAGAGATTACACCTGTCTGTAAAAGGTTCACTGAGATTTGATCATAGATAAAGTCAGCCGGTACAACATGACCTAATGGCTTGTCTGCTGTAGCCTGAGCTGCTTCATGAATGACTTTGAGCTGGTTGCGCAGCTGAGAAACTGTGCCCGTAGTATCTACAATACGTAAGACCTTTTCCCAAAAACGACGACGTACCGGCAATAATGGATAATCAGCCAATAAGACTTTCTCATCTTCACGGTGATGTTCAATTTTCGTACCTCGTAATTGCCGAGATATTTCTCCTAGATGAGATTGCAGCATAGACTCTAGCTGAGGTTTAACCGAGGCTTTCTTCTGTAAGATAACTTTGCGGATAACCGACTCAACATCAGTATCAGATAACTGCACTGGAATCTGGAAGCGACCAAGCAAACGTTGTAGGCTTGCCATGCCCGACAATGCGCTTTGACCAGTGGCAACAAATAGTAATTTACTTTTAAACTTGGAGTGTTTGCAGCAAGTTTCAACCATTTCCTGAACTTGATGCGCTTTTTCAGCATCAGTACCAATATATTGTTGCACCTCATCTAATACAATCAGAGTTAGTGGAAAGCTACCATCTGATGCCAGAGCATCATAAATTGCATCTACCATCTGTTGGTTAGTAACATCTGAGGCAATGGGGTACTGTTCACGAAAAAGCTGACGTACCTGTTTCACATCATCACCCAACGTACTATCCTCTCCCAGCAATGCTCCAGCAATGCTTCGGGAAACGTAGAGATCTTCTAACTCATCCTCCCAGCAGTCTCCCTCATCCTCAACCCGTGCTTTAATACTTTCAAAAATACCTTTCTTCTTAAGCCACATTACAAAACGGGCCTGATGATACTGCTCTGGGAGCCCAGCAGATTTGAATATGATATTAAGTAGCGCCATGCGCACATTATTATTTGCACCCGAACCGAGAGTGCCGGATGCAGCATGAAGACCACCATATCTATTAGCAACACTATTTAGCTCTTTGAGGTGATCTTTGATTTCTTGTGGCAAATCAGCGATATCTCGCGCTCTAGCACCATCACTAAACTCTTGGTTGATCCAGAAAGCTCTAAGCATTTTTGCCAGATGCGATTTACCAGAACCAAAAAATCCAGATATCCAAACTCCCGGCTGTTCATGATCACTATTTAAGTTGGTTAGATATGCAGACAAAATCTTATCTAATCCAGCTTCGTACTCACCATCACAGACAAATGTTTTTATCTCATAACGCAATGTTTTAAGAGCCTGATCGGATTGATCGTCTTTTACCTCCGCAACGCCATTGTTTTCCAATCGGTTAAGCTGGGGGTCTAACTGATAAATTTCACGGTTCAACATCTTTGCAAGCTCCGTTGCGCACATTGCGCTGATCTAAATGAGATAGGTATATCTATTATTAGTATGTATTTTTATTAATTTTCTGCCGTAATCGCTGTAGCCTGGTAACCCCAACCATCACGAGCATCTAGTAAGCGATAAGTGTTATCAATATATTCTCCTGGAAAAAGCACCAGTAGACGCCCAGGTACATGAAGAGCCAACTGACTCACAAAATCAGATACGGAAGCGAATCCGAATAATGCACCACATCCTTTCAACGCAACTAGAGTATTCTCATTAGCCTCATTCCGGATACGCTCTGCTAACAATTCCACAGACTGTCGAATAAACACTTTGTATTTAGATTTTAAAAACTCTGGATCTTCAAAATAGTCTTCACGGTATTTTTGACTTGCCATCCATTCAGGAAATAAACGCGTAATATCCAACTCTAGCCAGGTATGTCCTGCACCTTCAGTTGCCAAACGAAACTCTTCAGTACGCGCACGTAATTTAAGTTCATCCTCTTTGTGATAAACGGCAAATAATACACGTTGCTCATCAGCCAGACCTTTCATCCAAGGAATGCCAATATAGCCAGAATAGCTTTGAAGCAGGCGGTTAAGTCGATTACTCATATAGCCAGGAATCCTCTTCTTCATTCAAATAGTTAGGAAATGTCACTTCCATCACTTCACTGGAATGCTTAAAATCGATTAAGCCACTATAGCTAGCCTGTCTTGCCAGCTCTACCAAACGTTCCTGGCGACAGTTCAGCATTTTAGTCCATTCAGTAGTGAAAAGCCGATTTCCGGTTGCTCCCTGTAGATAACCAAGTAATAGGGCAAAAGCCACATTAACCGGTCTAACGTCAGGCTCAGCTCGATGCTTTTTGTTTCGACCCTGCAAATAGCCTGCGTTTGTCCAGGTTCCATTAACGTTCTGCGCTAGAGACTTGAGCATTGCTGTACTGAATCGGTCTGGATACTGATCACTAATAGCCTGCTCCATATCTTCTCGTGGCAAGCGTTCGCCTAACTGTAGTGATAGTATCTTAGCTTTAGACATCTCTAATATCGGGTCCCGCGTTAATGCCATCTGACAGGCCAGCAAAGGACGTGCACTAGAATCACTTTCCCATAACTGTCGAAAGATTCTAAAAAGTGGTATTTCAGTATTCATACCATACAGATCGACAAGGTGTCGCCAGGTTAGGGTTCTTGATTTACTGGTAGGCTTGTGTAAAACGTTAGCCTGCTCAATATCATCACGATAATCCTCAGGCTGGGCATTCACAGGCTGTCCATCGAATAGTTGTGTCAGCTCTGAAAACATCATGGTGCGGGCTGAATGCGCACCATTTTGGCCAAACTTAAAGCCAAATTTTTGTTGACTTTCTTGTGTGATCATAATTTAGAGCTCAAATTAAGCTCGTGAGTGAATGTGCTTAATAACATATCTATATTTACCTTTTAATATTTTGAACAATGACTGGTAGTTTTACTGCTATATATTTATATCTCAGTATCAGATGCCACTTTAATAAACACTAGACCTCTTGCGAAAGTACCAGTTCATTGACTTCCACTGATGGAGTTACGAGGGCTAGCGATGACTTATGCAAGAGGTCTACTCTTAGTTACTCATAATACAGTTTATAAAGCTAAATACATCTTAGTCATGTAGATTTGCTTAACGTGAGCTTCGGCAGCATTATCATAGTAGGTAAGAGTTTATTTTGTAACCCTATTATGAAAAATTATTGCTCTTTAATATCTATTTATATTTATATCGTAATTGATTCTGAAGGATAAGCTTGTTTAATACAACTTGCATTATTTTGTTAAAAGCAACTTAGTATGATTACTTATATTCGCTTTAATAACTTTTATTCCTATCAAGAGTCCACTGAAGTGTCGTTTACTCTGGGTAAACAGCCTATTAAAACTGACTATGACTTTCATGTTGATACCGTGCAAGATCATTATCGCTTAAACAAAGTCACAGCTATACTTGGCGCTAATGGCTCCGGTAAAACACAGCTATTAAAAGCGATTGCCTTTTTGCGCTGGTTTATGTGCGAATCTACTAGCAGCCTTGACTCAGGGCAACCTATTTCCTTCAATCAGTTTGCGCTAAGTGACAATAAATTATCCGAGTTTGAATTTGGCTTTTTACCTAAAAATGCTAATGGCATTTATGATGAGTATCGTTATGAGCTGACTTTGACACAGAACAGCGTGGTTAAAGAATCTGAACCGCCCCGACTATATCGGAGACTATTTATTCAAGTTAGGCCGCTCGGCCTAACCAATTAAGATTATCATAATACATCGACTCAAACTCAAAAGGCGACACATAACCAATC